>Ga0180433_10002918_pt1 | contig 25746 bp, 21 predicted proteins | sample SS_ome_8_FD_132980 | JGI IMG/M metagenome (GOLD analysis project Ga0180433, IMG submission 132980) | Hypersaline lake sediment archaeal communities from the Salton Sea, California, USA - SS_1_D_1 metaG | ecosystem: Environmental > Aquatic > Non-marine Saline and Alkaline > Hypersaline >... | reverse complement strand
TGCTGCCAAAGAGAATCGCCTAATGTTCGCGATGGCTCAAGCCCACGAATCATCGGACTATCACTCGGTTTACTCCATAATAAACGACCGCTATCAGACACAATTGCACCAACCGAGTCTAAACGTTTCGGTTCATTTTTAGCGTGGTGATTATTGGAAAGCGTTAAAAATCGATGACGTGAGCCATCAAAGTAACGCATAAGAATCACTGAATCACCCGCATGAGCCAGTGACAAAGTTCTTACAACATGTCCTTGCTCATCTTTTGTTACTGATAACATACTACTTGAAAAAGTACTGCCTGATTCAATAACGCTTTGTGACTCAGTAAAGGCTTTGGTCTCTTCTAAAAAGAGTGTCGATAAGTCTTCAGTCGTTGCTTCTGTTGGTAATTCAAAATGACTGCCCCAGGCTCTATCTTCTTGAGCTTCACGATTACCATCACTCTGCACAAAGTGCATCATACAGTCATCACATTCGACTATAGTCCGCTTAAATAAACTTTCATCTTTGCTAAGTTCATGTGGCAATAAGCTTGGGTGTATGAAGGGAATGATATGTTCCAACGTCTGCAGGGTGATAATCCACAACATGTTTATCTGTGGTTTGGTCATCGACTTTATTTTTTCGTACGCAATTTTCCATAATGCGTTATGACCATCTATAGTACCTAGTACTTTTATAATGTCCTCATTGAGTAGCGCGTCACGAATCGCATAGTATTTAAAAGCAGACTTCTTACCTTTGTGCGTATACTCATCTATGATTCGATTTAATTCGCAAGTTGCTTCGGTTTGATTGTTAGCTTCTAAACGAACTCGCAAATTATAAAAATTCGTTAAAACAGATTGGCACTTGCTTGATATCTTCATGCGTAACTCGCTGTGACTAAATGGACAAACAAAAACGAGAATTGTACATATTCTGCTCTCAAGAGGCAAGGGATTTTTTACCCTACTCGCTTGAGCTAAGATAATTTACACTTGATGCATGTTGTATCATCACTATCGCGGCTTAACGCTCATCGAATGTATTATTGTTCTTGTCATCGCATTAATACTCATCACCATGGCGCTACCCTCGATGCGCACACTGAGTCGAAAGATTCGTGTCACCCAATCAGCGCGCATGGTGCATCACTTTCTCACACTTGCAAGCGCGTCAGCGCTCAATGCCGGTGAACGTGTCATCATCTGCCCGACACACGATGAGCAGCATTGTGTCGATGATTGGCAGCAACGTTGGATGATGTTTTGTGATTTCAATCGCAATCATCAGCGCGAGGCGTCAGAAAAAATTATCAGGCTTTTTACACCAAGGCGCGGTATAAAGGTCAACTTCCGTGGCTTTAAGCACCGTATTGAATTTAACAGCCTCGGTCAATTAGCGAGTTATAACGCCTCTATTGAGATTAGTTTAGATACATTCACTCGCAATGTGATCATCAATCGCAGAGGGCGAGTGAGGTTAAAATGACTAAGTTTTAAACTAAATTGACAATCGCAATAAAGCTGCGCTAGTTATGAGAATGCGCGACCATGGTAATGTTACCCCCCCTTGAAGTAGCGACTTACCGTGTCACTAGACGCTTGAGACTGGTATAATGGCGCACAACGTTATTCACTTCAGGTAATTTCTCTTGATGCGTGGTCCATTATTATTTCTCGTCCTCGATGGCTTTGGCTATCGACAAGCCCGTGAACACAACGCGATTGCAATGGCCAACACCCCTCATTGGGATGGATTTTGGCAAAATTATCCACACACTCTGCTTGATTGTTCAGGTCAGACCGTCGGCTTGCCAGAAGGCCAAATGGGTAATTCGGAAGTCGGTCATATGCATATTGGCGCAGGCCGAGTTATTGACCAAGACTTAACACGCATAAGTAAGACACTCGATAACGATGAACTGAGAAAGAATGCAACCTTACGTGCAACCATCGATGATTTGAATGCAAACGATCGTACCCTACATCTCATGGGCCTACTCTCTCCAGGTGGTGTTCACAGCCATGAAGATCACCTCTTTAAAATGATAACGATACTGGACGAGCTTGGCTTAAAACGTCTCGCCGTACACGTATTTCTAGACGGTCGCGATACACCGCCAAGCTCAGCACTTCCATCCATCGAACGCTTAGAAAATGTGTTAAAGAATAGTGAAGGACACATCCATTCTGTTTGCGGTCGCTTTTATGCGATGGACCGCGACAAACGCTGGGATAGAACGAAGCTCGCTTATGATGCTATCGTCCATGCCTCAAGCGATCTCAGTGCACCCTCGGCACGCGCTGCTGTCGAAGAAAGTTACGAGCATGGCGAGACCGATGAGTTCGTTAAGCCAACTGTTATCGAGGGCGCGACACCCATGCAGGATGGTGATGCAGTATTGTTTATGAACTTTCGCGCTGATAGGGCAAGACAACTATGTTATGCCTTGTTTAATGATGACTTCACAGATTTTTCTGATGCTTCTAAAATCAAACTCGCCCACTCATTAACGCTAACAGACTACGCGCGTGATATGTCAGCAAACGTTTTATTCCCACCGCTAGACGTTAAAAGAAGTTTCGGCGAACTTGTCGCAGAACACAAACTACGCCAACTGCGAATTGCAGAATCAGAAAAGTATGCCCACGTGACATTCTTTTTTAACGGCGGTCGTGAAGAGCCCTTTGAATTAGAAGAACGCTGTCTTATTCCATCGCCCAAAGTTGCAACCTACGATCTAAAACCCGAGATGAGTGCACATGAAGTAACTGACCACCTCGTTGATATGATTACGAACCGTCGCTTTGATGTCATCATCGGTAACTATGCCAATGCTGATATGGTCGGTCACAGTGGCAATATGGCAGCAACCATCAAAGCTATCGAGTGTCTCGACGAATGTCTTGGGCGTATTCACGATGCCTTAAAGCGCGTTGATGGTGAAATGGTGATTACAGCAGATCATGGTAATGCCGAGATGATGTTCAATGAAACAAGCGGCCATGCGCACACGGCACATACAAGCGGGCAAGTACCGCTTGTGTATGTTGGACCACGCAAACTTGAAATAACTCATCACCAAGGCTCACTTATCGATATCGCTCCTACGCTTTGTTTTTTATGTGGTTGGCAAAAGCCAGCCGAAATGACAGGAACGTCGTTATTTAAAACATCGTGAAACGTAAGACAAGGATGACACTATGCTTATTACGCTTATACTTTGTTTGTTGTTAAACGTCGCTCAAGCGAGCCCCCATGACCGACTGCGACAAAAGAAACAACAGTTAAATCGTGTGATAAAAAATATCGAAAAGGTCAATGCACTTATCTCTAAAACCCAAACGAGTCGCGCTCAAATTCTCGTTCAATTGAAAAGTATCGAACATGACATCGCAGACTATGCACTTGCCATTGAACGTCTCGATAGACGCATCAAGCAAGCAATGAAAGAAGAAGCCGCGCTCAAAGAAGAGCTCTTGGTGCTTGAAAACAAACTATCAACACACCAACACTACCTATCACAACATGTACTCGCAAGCTATCAACTCGGTCGCGACGACGCACTAAAACTTTTACTTAACCAAGAAAACTCACGCCGTATTGCTCGCTTGCTACACTACTATGCGATGATTTCAAAAGCGCGCATCACGCTAATAAAGAAAATAGAAAACTTAACGAGCGCTATCACCGCTCAACACCAAGAAATTAAGTCGCGCCGAATGCTCGCACTAAACTTAAAGACACGTAAAGCACTCGCGCATAAACGCTTGAAGCAACGCTTTAAAGCACGACAAAAGATTGTGAGTCGATTAAACCGCAACTTAAAGTCTGCAAAAAATCGTTTGAAATACTTACATGATAACCGCGCAAGCCTCGAGTCACTCATTGCCAAACTAGGCCATACAACCCCACCGACAACTTATGACAACATTCGCAACGTACGCAGTCAATTGCGATGGCCTGTGGTAGGAAAAACAAGAGCAGAAGCTAACAATGGCTTACTCATCAAAGCCAAAGGCGGCGAAAGTGTACACGCCGTTTTTCCTGGCAAAGTCATATTTGCGAACTGGTTACGTGGCTACGGCCTGCTTATGATTGTTGATCATGGCCATGATTACTTAAGCCTCTACGCCCACTGCCAGAATCTATATAAGAAGACTGGAGACAAAGTCTTAGCCGGCGAAGCCATTGCGAGTGTAGGCTCTAGCGGCGGAGAGCGACAAAACAGCCTATACTTTGAGATAAGGTATAAAGGGCAAGCGATAAATCCCTTAGCGTGGTTGAGTAAGCGCAAAACCAGGTTTTCTTAAGTATTTGCGCTTAAGAATTCCTGCCTGAGTGCCGAGACAAACTTACATGGAATGAAAATTCCACTTAGCCACTCCGTATTAGGGATGAGAAGGAGCACGGGCATGAAACGCATTGTAAAAATTGTTCTACCAATCATACTGTTAGGTATAGCACCCTTCGTTAGCGCCGAAAACCAAAATAAACGGCTACCACTCGAAGATGTGCAACGTTTTACCACAGTGATCAGCCAAATCAAGAAATACTACGTCAAATCAGTCGAAGACAAGGATCTCTTTGAAGATGCTATTCGTGGCATGCTCAAAGGCTTAGATCCTCACTCTGGCTATCTCGATGTAGAAGATTATAAGGATTTGCACGCATCAACCAAAGGTGAATTCGGTGGTCTCGGCATCGAAGTTACCATGGAAAATGGGCTCATTAAAATCATCAGCCCTATCGATGACACGCCTGCTGCTAAAGCTGGTCTGCGCTCGGGTGATTATATCGTACGTCTTAACAATAAGCCTGTACGTGGAATGACATTGCGTGATGCCGTAACCCAAATGCGCGGTAAAAGCGGCACCGATGTTGAAATCACCGTACTTCGTAAAGGTGAAAAGAAACCGCTTTCCTTTAAACTTACACGCGAAGTGATTCACATCAAGAGCGTCAAGAGTAAGGTGTTAGATGATCGTTACGGTTACATTCGTATCAGTCATTTCCAATCGTCCACCAAGCGTGACATGCAAAAAGCTATCAATCGCTTGAACCAAAAAGTAGGCGGACACATTGACGGCTTGATTCTCGACTTACGTAACAACCCTGGCGGCTTACTCGATTCGGCCATCGCGATTTCCGATAGTTTCATCGACAATAAAGATCGCGATCCGAAACGTTTAATCGTTTTTACAAAAGGTCGTATCCCTGGTGCTGAGTACAAGGCAGTTGCAACACCAGGTGATATCTTGAAAACAGCTCCAATCGTGGTTCTTATCAACGGTGGTTCAGCATCTGGCTCAGAAATTGTTGCCGGTGCACTGCAAGATAACAACCGCGCAGTCATTTTAGGTACGAAGAGTTTTGGTAAAGGCTCCGTCCAAACCGTGTTACCGCTCGATGATAAACGCGGTATCAAGCTTACAACAGCACTCTACTTCACCCCTAACGGTCGCTCGATACAGGCTAAAGGTGTGATGCCAGACATAACGGTTGAAAGCTTGAAAGTACCTGAGAAGGCTAAAAAAGATAACTTCACGAGCTTTTTTGAAGCTGACTTGTCCGGTCATCTAGAAAATGGCAATTCAAAACAAGCTAAAAAAGCAGCTAAAAAAGCCAAATCACTAGTCCATGAAGATTATCAATTACACCAAGCGTTGAACTTATTGAAAGGTTTAGTGCTCGCACATAAATAAACGGTTTCCCCTCTCGCCTGTTCTGGGTGAGAGGGGAACGTATTTAAGATATCAAGGTGGCTAGAATACTGCCCCTAAATGACCTGTAACATCTTCTTCACTGTCGCTCGATTCAGAATCGAGTCCATCAACTCTAATAACTTCCATTTCGATCGTATCGTCGTCTGATGAAGGGTTCGCGTACAAATTGTTTCTAGTTAATAAGCGTACCGATTCAGTTGTCTCGCGTTGTACCTGAGGCTCACGCTCAATGTCCAACGCGGTATCGCATACAACTGCAGCGACCATGGTGCCCATGAGCAACGTTAAGCCTAGCAGGATCCCAACACCACCGATAAAGCTTGCGAGTGAACCAAACTGTAGCGCAACAAAAGAGCCTACAATCATGACGGCACCTATGACGACCGCGAGTCTAATAGCATTTAACATGAGTGCCTCGACAAAATAATCTGTCTCGGTCAGCTCGACATCTTTAATTGTATTCGAGAGCGTATCAACATGTTGAGAAATCTTCGCAGTATCGCCCTCTTCAATCGCCTCTACGAGATTGAGTGTCTCATCGGTACATTTTTTGAGTATCACTTTATCTTCTTTTGATGTGCGGCTGTCGAGATAGGCATCTCGATATGCAAGTAGCTGCGTGCTTATCTGGTTTAGCAACATAGCGAATGTGATGTTAGGCTCATCGAGTTTTTTTTGTAAAGAGTCCAGTCGTGTGCTGATTTCATCAAGCTTGGGAAGTTTATTTTTTCTTGAGTCAGGCATTTTTTTTAAGAAGGTCAGATCGTCATAAACATCTGCAGGTGGCTTGCCTGTTAGTTGAGAAATAGTTCCAAAAATCAAACGCTCCACCGCATACTCAGCCGTCGATATAAGACTATCAACGGACTCCCCACGTATCCCTGGCATAATTAAGACCTCTTTTTAAATTGGGTAGGCAATAGACCCTAACATGCTTGAACAGCAAGGTCAAACTTCGACTAGATTCAATAACTTATCGGATAGGACGACGTCGGCGTTCGCGGCGTTTATTCTCCGCAATGTCTTTTGCTTGAATATCGGTCTCTTTAATCGTGGGCTCTGTCCAGCTGCCAGTGATGTGGTAACTATACGACGTCACCTGCTTTATGATTTGACGGTTAACAAATTTACCAACGACCCAAGCCACAGCGCCCGCGATAGGACCACCTGCTATCGTTGCGACCACCGGTAAGCTTGCAAAAATTCTCGGTGCAACTTTTAGACGAACATCATAATCTTGTCGCGCAAGACCTAAGCGGCCATGCATCGCAACATAGGCCACAGGACCATCGAGAAATGTGTTTTTGGTGTATGCCGAGCCTTTGCGAAGATTAAACGTACCGCTAAAAATCGAAAAACCAAACCCTCTGTCGAGATCGCTAAAATCTAAGGTTAAACGTTGCGGTAACGTTTGCAACGATAAAATACTCAAGAATTTACCAATACCAATTTTAGCTTCGGTTTCCTTATCAAGCTGGGTGATTTTACCTTTCTTAAGTTGCATATCTACACGACCATTGATGTCAGCAAGGCGCAACTCGTAAGGTGCCCTTGGCCACGAGAGGTCAAAACGAACTTGTCCACTACGACTCGCGACAACACGCGGCATGTGCCACTGCTGCAGTGCCTCACCCAGATTGTTTATGAGCAGAGAACCATGTAATCGCGTACGGTCAAAACGCCACGTGCCTCGTGTGTGTAACGTGTAAGCTGGGCTACGAAACGTAAGTTTGCGAATTGCCATACCGGTTGGTTGCGGTTGAGTTTGTAATTCGCTCCAACCTAGGCGTGTTTTTTCGTAGCGAAGATCGTTAATAATGATATCGAGCGGTGGGACGTTAGTAGGCGTAAATGGTATATCATCTGTTTGACGTTTCAAATCGGTCAAGAACAAACGATTAAACCTAACGCGTAGTCCTCGCTCGAGATCATCTGGGATAAGTATTTCACCCGAGACACGCGGTGATTCTAATTCGGCGTGCCATGCATCACCATTTTTACGCTTGCCCTTGAGCCTTAAATTGTAATAGACCTGCTCGAACATAATGAGCTTATCGAAACTCACATCGACACTGTGTATACGATTCTTCATCGCCGATGTCGGTGCTTGGCGTTTACGAAAATAATCAACCCATTCGTCAGCGTGTGTCTCTTCTAAGTGACCACGAACAATAAACCCTTTTTCCTTGCGGTATTTGGCTTTTTCTTTACCGAGTACAATCTCGCCTCTATCGAAATCGATATTGGTTACAGGTTTTGGTGACGTCATCGCGACTGAGAAAAAACCAGGAATCTCGATGCGCACTTCGATCGGTTTATCGGCAGCAAAACGCGAGGTCACTTTCATTTTTTGCTTACCTAACACACCTTGTTCGAAAGGAGGTGGTAGCGTGAAATTAACTCCTCGCAAGTCAGAAACGATCGTAAGCTTTTTACGTCTACCTCCAGGTGGCACCTCCAAACGCGCACGATAGCTTAACGTACCACGTACAGCTTTTAACACTTCTTCTGTAAAACGTTCTTTTAATTTAGCAACACCCACTTCACCTTCGAGCTCGACTTGTGTCTTAGATCCTTGGCCAGGTACGGGCACCGTAAAAATATCAATCTTAACAGGGAATCCCAAAAATTCACCCTGTGCATTATCGAGCATGATTTCTTTTTCTGAAAAGTGCAGCCTACCGTTGATATTCGTTAAACTAACGCCCCAATGCGGAATACGAAAACCTACTTTTTTAGAAAGCACATTACCTTTAACTTTCGTTTCACCCGTATCAAGATTAACACTAAGGCCTAGACTTAAATCAGCATCGCCCGAAATTTCTAAATCACGCAACATGTCGAAACGTTCAGCAAGTGGGCTTTGCATCAAGAAGGCGATACCTTGTGGGAATGTTAGAAATAATTTACCGTCGAAATAAAGCGTCTCACCCGCTTTCCCGATATGTGGAATACGCAAACTGACATCTTTCATCCCAATGCCAAGCACATTTCCATCGAGTAACTTACCAACAACCGCATCATTCTTAAAACGGATCTTCATCGAAAGATTTTTTGCTTCAGGCCACTTTTCTTGATAAAGCAGATCGAAATCATTCAGTGCCAAATCGGCAAGCATAATGCCTTCATTGCTTTCGAAAGGAAATTGATTTGGGTTACCGCGAAAAACAAAACGTCCCACCATATCCCTACCACGGGGGATCGCTGTCTCAAACCACTTCGCAAAATCTTCACTTACAAGTTTGAGCGGGACATAGTGTTTCAATTGACTGAGATCTTTAAACGCGTACTCACCGATAATGCTCAAGTTACTAAGTGCATTATCATCAAGGTCGAGCGAGAAATCACCGTTGTAATGCATCAGAGCATTATCGACATCTGTCTCATGACCCTCAACGTGCCATTTACCGTTAGAGCGCTTCCAGAATAATGCAACCGAAACATTATTAAACTGCACAGGATTTTTAAACCAATCTGGATAAGTAACTCTTACCCCTTTCTCGCCGATAATCACATCACCTTTATCGCGCGAAGCTAAGATACTACCGCGCAAGCGATTAAGTCTGATGTGGTTAAGTGCGGGAATAACCCGTAAATCGAAATCAGTTTGTACGAACCAATCTCTCACCGTCCATCGCTCGCTATTCTCATCATCGATGGGGTGGTTAAGCGTCAAGGAGAAATCAGCATAATCGAGTTCACCGTCCCAAGATGTAAGCGACCATTGATTATCGAGTGATTTTGAAAGCGCACCCGTTTTACGCAACATTCTAAAAAATGGGTTGAGGCGTAGGTGATTAAGCTTAACATCGTACTGATGTTTATTATCGGCGTGTTTAATGTATGTCACAACGAGTCTACGATTAGGCCAATCGATATCGGCTGCGGTGATTTGCAAATGGCTCGCACGTAACTGCCAACCCTTGGCATTTCTCGCCCACGATAGATCACCCGCTGCGTTACGCAAAAACACCGATTGGTTTGTAACACTGTCTGTAATGTTAATGAGTTCACCACTGAAACTACCTATCCAGCGCTCGAACACACCGTCTTTGATATGTGTCCACAGTTGCGCATCGACTCGACCTGACGTTATCTTGTAATGGCCGATTGGAGATTCTAGCCATTGCGCAAGTAAAATATCTTGCGTCTTCGTGTAGATCTTACCACTCCAACTCTTAGGATCATTCACATCACCTTGTAAATCACCTGCGATTTTCATTCGCGACGGTACAGTTTGTGCCAAACGCGCAAAGCCTTCGAAGTGATGATTATCACCACGGTTAACAATATGCACATTCAAACCATCGATGGGGATCACATGCTTAAAACGATTGATAATTTGCACATGAACATCGTGCAGTGATATCTCTTCTTGCGAAAATAACCATTCGAGAAGCGCCCAAGCGTCATGGTCGCCTGATCCAGATGTCGCATCTGTCACAGCCTGCACGCCGTCGATGGTGATACTGCCATCTTCTTTTTCGTAGACCGTTGTGTGAGCCCCCCGCACAGCAATGTAACCATGTTGGAACATCAAGTTGTGGAAACCACGAAACGGATTAAAACCAATATCGAGGCGTTTAACTTGTAGAAGGGAACGCAAGCCTTTGTGATCGAAAATGATTACATTGTTGCAATGCAAAATAGGGGAAAACCCAGCCCAGCCTAAGCTTACCCGTGAAATGGTCACGGGTTGCCCCATCAGCTGACTTGCAAACTGTACAATTTGAGGACGATAACTGTTGGCAAACGGCGACAAGAGGCGGGTTAAGCTCAGAATGAGGGCTATCACGATAATGACCGTGGCAAACAACAACCACAACGAGTGCAGTGCCTTACGAACCATCAGTGCAGAACCACCATCCATGAGCGATTTAAGAGTGACGATCATACGTTAATTACTTAACATTTAATAGCTTTTGAACGTATTCTGCGATATAATGGTTTTTTAATGTGCACTCGAAAAACAATGATGACAAAATTGTAAGACATTTGTTAGTTTTAATTAAGTATTGTGCTGTAAAATTGTAGATGTTACATGGTGTTAGGTAAATGACTGGGGAGAAGTATGACCTCGTCTTATGATGGTTTTGACAGTTTTATCGATGATTGGAATGACGCCAGCGATGCGTTATTGCGAAAAATAGCCAAGGCCAGAAGTACTGAAACCATCGATGAGTTATTAGAAGATGCCTCCAACAAAAAAGAAATCTACACACGCTTAGCGCCTTTCCTACGCCAACGCATACCATCGCTACCAACATGGCAAGCGTTTGTATACGGCCTCTTTATATCATCAGCACCCTACAGCATTATCGCCAACACACTCATCTACTCTGTCATAGGCGGTGCAATACTCTCATCCGTTGCGCTAACCCTTTCATTATTTGGCGTACTCACGTTAGGCGCAGTACTAGCATGTGCTATCGCGACAGCGACTGTGCTCGCCTACAATTTCTACAAACAGGTAAAACCCAAACGAGAAGAGCTGCTTCTCCTCACCCTGCAATACGAAGCAAGCGCCGTATTGCGCGCTAGAATCTCTGATGAGACAACAAAACTTCAAGAATTATCAGACACTGTGGTGTCACAAGGGCCTGACGACATCGTCAAACTCCTCAATGACTCGCGTAAAAATCGCTCATACGGGGACCTCATTGGTGAACTCGGACATACGGCTATTCTTTTCTTCACGCTCCTAAGCTTGTTCCAAGTACTCACAATCTCGGTTATGCCACTGATTCCTGCGCTAGCAACGGTAAGCGCCTTCAATCCGATCTTAGTCGTTCCAGCGGTTGCAGTCTTCGCCACCATCTCAGGTATTTACCTTTGGCGTTTACACAAATACAACAGGCGTACAGAAACAGCACAAAATCTAAAAAAGACGCTTATAGAAAAAATTGCCGAAAACCTAGAACATATCAACCCTCGTCGTGAAGTACGACACGCTCGAGTCTCCACCAAAATGGCGCACAAACGCTCTAAGAGTAATCCCGTTGTAGCTCCATTTTCAACGTTTTTCGCCGATCCAGACTTTTCCAAGGACAAAGAACCTACCCCCGCAGACCAAAGGCATTCTTTAGGGAAATAATATCTAGGTACAGCTCCTATTTTTTGCTAAGATGCACATAATGACTCCAACGGTGTAGATCATGAACGAAGCCAGAACCAAGCCGTGGTTCGCAAGGATGCGATCTACTCTAATCCTCTTTAGCATCATCGCAATAGGGGCAAGCCCCCTACTCGCTCGCGCAAGCTACTACCTCCAAGCCGGCGCCTTCCACTCCAAACAACACGCCAAAGCCTGGTCAAACACCATCAAACATTTGACCGAACACCCAACTCGCATTAGAACGAAAGAAGACGGCCACCATAAACTACTCCATCTCGTGCAAATCAGCGATATCAAAACCAAGCAAGAAGCGCAGGCAACACAACAACACTTACGCAAAAATGATATCAACACGCGCCTACGTGAAGAGAAAATGCAAAGTGCGAACAATGGCAAACTGTGGAATTTACGCGATGTCGATATCCGCAGCGTCATCGAAGAAGTAGGCAAAGAAACGGGTAAAAACTTCTTAATCGATCCGCGTGTACGCGGCAAGATAACACTTATCTCAAATTCACCGATAAAATCAGACGCACTCTACCAAGTCTTTTTGACAGCGCTGCACGTATCAGGCTTTGCCGCCGTACCGAGCGGACGCGTCATCAAAATCATTCCCGATAACCAGAGTCGCAGCACAGCAGCCCCAGTCTACGGCACCGGCCAGGCACACGGTGCAAAAAATATCGTGCGCGTCATTCGCGTCAGACATGTTTCAGCTCAGGCGCTTGTGCCTGTCTTGCGCCCACTACTACCCAACTACGCACTACTATCTGCCTACCCACCATCGAACTCGCTCATCATCGCGGGCCACGCTGACAACATCAATAAAATCGCTCAAATTGTCCGCCGCGTTGATACATCAAACAGTCAGCGCATTACGATGATAAAACTACGCCACGCCTCTGCTGAAGATGTGGTTGAAACACTTAAAAATCTCATTCAGTCGCAGGGACGAGGTCGCTTATCTCAACCGGTATCACTTGCCGCCGACGAACGCAGTAATGCGGTATTGATCAGTGGCTCGCCGGCCGACCGCTTGCGCATGAAAGTACTCATAAGCCAGATGGATACAGCCAATACCAATCAAACAGCTGGCCGCACGCAGGTTGTGTACCTACATTACTTACGTGCAGAAGATCTCGCACCCGTTATCGCCGGTATCGCACGTAGCTATTACCACGGCAAAGTTGGCACAACCGTCGGCACCAGCACAGGCCAAGCAACTGTAGACTTAAAACAAGACAAAGAACAAACGCAAAGTGCCGCACAAAAACAACAAAAAGCCAAAACAGAAAAAGGTGAGAAAGGCCGCACACAAGTTGAAATCATTGCGGAGCCCAATACCAACTCGCTTATCCTCACTGCGCCGAAAGCATTAATGCGCACGCTAAAACGTGTCATACGAAAACTCGACATACGCCCAGCGCAAGTACTCGTTGAGGCCATGATAGCCGAAGTCAACGAAGACTCCGTAAGTTCTCTTGGTATCGAATGGGGCAGCCTCTTACCCGATGCCAACAATAGCGAAGCAGGCCCTACTGTATTCTCGCAAGGACTTGGCATCATTCGTATCGGCGACATCACACGCGACGGATTCGAATCAGGTTTTGACAGTTTCTTTGCCGAGTTCCAAGCGCGTATAACGGCACTTGCTAACGATAACAAAGCTGATATTTTATCGACACCATCTGTCGTCGTGCTCGACAATCATATCGCTAAGATTTTAGTTGGCCAGCGCGTTTCGATCGAAGACTCAACGTATCCAAACAATGCTGGCGGTACAACAACCGGCACACCATATACCACCTTCGATCGCGAAGAAGTTGCACTACACCTCTACGTACGCCCGCAAATAAATCAAGGCGATGGCGTGCAATTACAAATTGATCAAGGTAATGACACGCTCGCAACCCCCAATGACCAGAGCAGTCGTCCTATCGTCAATACGAGCAGCATCAAAACGTCAGTGCTCGTTAAGAGTGGTGACATACTTGTACTCGGCGGGCTTAAACAAAATAGTCTAAAAGAACTAGAAAATAAAATCCCATTCCTAGGTGACGTACCTCTTATTGGCCACATCTTCAGTAAGACCACAACAGGACGTGAAAGACGCAGCCTTATGATCTTCATCCGCCCCGTTATTATACGTAATCGTCGTGATAGCTTAACAGTAAGTGGTGACAAATATAATTTCATACGTGATAAACAACTCAACTGGTTACGCCAACGTAGAGTACGCGGTAGCCATGAGTATCTATTACCTGACTTCAAAGAAATAAAATTACCTAAGCCTTTCCAGGGCCATCATCGATGAGTCGAAAACGCTTACCTTATCGCTTTGCGAAACAACATCATGTGATCGTTTATGATGAGAAAGATGGCACGCCCACATTAATGTATCAAGATGATACTGAACTTGCTGTTATCCAAGAAGTCCAACGCGAGTATGCTGTTGCTTTACAGCTTAAGCGCGTAGGACATGAAGAGTTCAAAGCAAAACTCAATCAAGCCTACCAAGAAGATGCAAGCCAAGTTGAAGCATTTGCCGCCGATGTGATGAACGAAGATTTACAACTCGTCGCTAAAACATTGCCCGCGCAAGAGGACTTACTCGAGATGCAGGATGATGCACCGATCATCCGTCTACTCAATGCATTATTCGCCCAAGCCATTCGTGAAATGGCATCTGATATTCATATCGAATGTTTCAGCCAAACCGTAAGTATCAGACTCAGGGTCGATGGTTTATTAAGAGAAGTTTTAAGCTTGCCGCTAAAACTCGCACCACTGATCATCTCGCGCGTGAAAGTCATGGCTAAACTCGACATTGCCGAAAAACGCTTACCTCAAGATGGCCGCATCACACTAAACCTCGGCGGCCACAAGGTAGATGTGCGGGTATCAACGTTACCGTCACAACATGGCGAACGCGTCGTACTACGTATACTCGACCAGCAAGCAGCTAGACTAGAATTACGTGCACTTGGTATTCCTGACGAAAGCTTAGCTGTCATTGAAAAAATGATACGCCAACCACACGGTATTATTCTTGTCACAGGTCCAACAGGCTCAGGTAAAACAACAAGTCTCTATGCGATGTTAAGTACACTTAACGCGCCTGAGCGAAATATTTTAACGGTTGAAGATCCTATTGAATACGATTTACCAGGCATAGGCCAAACCCAAATTAATAGTAAAGTAGACATGACATTCGCTAAAGGGTTGCGTGCGATATTAAGGCAAGATCCCGATATCGTTATGGTCGGTGAAATTCGTGATCGCGAAACCGCCGACATTGCTATCCAAGCGAGTCTAACCGGCCACTTAGTTTTTTCAACACTTCACACCAATAGTGCCGCAGGCGCGATAACACGTTTGATGGATATGGGTGTCGAGCCGTTTTTACTCGCCTCATCACTCATCGGCGTCATCGGCCAACGCTTAGTAAGACGTTTGTGTCAGCAATGTAAAAAACCTTATAAGCCTAATGATGAAGAAAGAAAACTTCTTGGCTTAAATGAAGACGATGTCGTGTATGAAGCGCGCGGTTGTGAAGCTTGTCATGGCCGAGGCTTTGCGGGGCGCACGGGCATTTACGAAGTACTTACTGTCGATGATACGATTAAAAAAATGATTAATCAGGGTGAAGGCGAAACTCGTATGCGTGAACACGCCCATGCCCAAGGTCCTAGTATGCGCGAAGCTGGATTCAAACGTGTTAAAGCATTTGAGACGACACTTGCCGAAGTTAGGCGTGTAACGTATCACTTAGCTGAGAATAATTCCGATGAGTGATTTTAAATACGTCGCTGTCGATTCGAATGGAAAAAAAACCCACGGTCGCATTCAAGCAGGCTCAGAACATGCTGTTGCAGAGCAATTACGTAATCAAGGTTTATTACCTATAAAAATATCGCCCGCACATAGCTTCAGACAGCGCGGAAAAAAAATATCTCATCAAGACCGTGAACTCTTCACGCGACAGTGTGCAAGCTTACTTAAAGCAGGTGTGCCTCTTTCTGAGGCTGTGCAAACCATTGCACAACAAAGCGATAAGCCGTCTGTAAAAAAAATCTTAACCGAAATTCATAATCAACTAAACCAAGGTGTGTCGCTCTCATTAGCGTTAACGCAAAGCGAAGGTCAATTCTCTAAAGCTTTTTGTGCGAGCGTTGCTGCAGGTGAACAAACGGGTAAACTTGATCTCGTCTTAGCACAACTTGCTGATCAATTAGCCGCTCAACAGACCGTGCGCGATAAAGTGCGCCAGGCGTTGTTATACCCAACTATGATGACTATCGTCGCCTTTTCCATCGTGGCTTTCTTACTCACATACGTTGTACCGAAAATTATTGCGGTTTTTGATCGCGAAGGCCAAACCTTACCGTTTGTAACACGCATTTTATTAGGGATAAGCCGACACTTACAAAGCTTTTACTGGTTATATCTCCTCATTATCGTACTTGGTGTAGTAGGCCTTAAATTTGCTCTTCGCAATCAAGATATTCGCCGCACCATACAAGCGCGTATCGTAGGCCTACCCCTCATAGGCCGCCTGCTGAAACTCAATTTTACGACGCAATACTACCATTCACTCGCACTACTGATGTCAGCCGGCGTCGATATCCTCAATGCGATGCGCATTGCAAGCGAACTCATAAGCTGGCTCCCGCTGCGCGATGCACTTGATGAGGCAAGGGAGAAAGTTCGCGAAGGCGCGGGGCTCGCTCAAGCGCTAAGTGACACAGATTACTTCACACCACTGACCCTACACCTCGTTGCGAGTGGGGAGTCTAGTGGCCATCTGGACACCATGCTCGCCCATGCTGCAGACAACCAAGCTCAAGAACTTACACGCACAATTGATACTGGATTAAGCCTGTTCGAGCCTTGCCTAATCCTATTGATGGGTGGTATCATACTGTTTATAGTTTTAGCAATCTTGCTACCGGTTTTTTCATATGATCAATTGATCTAGAGGTTTATTATGCGAAATTTCAAGAAATATCAACGGGGTTTCACCCTGATCGAAATTATGGTGGTTGTGGTTATCCTTGGTATCCTAGCTGCTCTTATTGTCCCTAAAATCATGAGTCGCCCCGATCAGGCCCGTGCTGTGAAAGCACAGTCCGATATTTTAGCCATTCAAAATGCGCTCGATTTATATCGATTAGACAATGGCAGCTACCCAACGAACGAACAAGGACTGAACGCACTTGTCCACAAGCCATCCGCTGCGCCAGAGCCGCGCCACTGGCAAGCGTATTTAAAGAGTTTACCGACCGATCCCTGGGGGCACACCTACCAGTACTCAAACCCAGGCCAACACAGCCAAGTCGATGTTTTTAGCCTAGGTGCCGATGGCCAGCAAGGCGGTACAGGCAGCAATAAAGAGATTGGTAACTGGACCGAAGAGGCAACCGGCTAATCCAAGTGACAGGCGAACCGTCTTTTTCTAGCTATTTCCAATCATCGGTCCGCCCCGCGAGGGTATCACTACAGCCCACTTTGTCATCCCTGCGGTCTACTTCGTCGTCCGAGTCTACCTCGTCGTCCGAGTCTACTTCGTCATCCGAGTCTACTTCATCATCCCTGCGTAAGCAGGGATCTCAATCAATGAGCTCTGGCGCGAACCCTTTAACAAAGTGCACAATGCGTATGATTGAGATCCCTGCTTGCGCAGGGATGACGGTGTGGGGCACAGGGATCACGGTGTGGGGCGCAGGGATAACGGTACGGGCTACAGGTATGACGAAGCAATTTGCAAGAATGACAAAAACGGTATCACGTGGTTTCACACTGATTGAACTTCTCATCGTCATCCTCATCATCACCATCGCTTTAAGCATGGCTTTACTCGCAACAGGCGACTTCGGTGAGAAGCGCCGTGCTACGACTTATGTCGAATCTGTGATTGACAGGCTCAAACAGGGGCGTGATTATGCTAGGATGCGCGGAGAAAATGTGCGGTTGCGAATAGACAAAAAAGCTTACTTGCTTGAGCGCTATCACGCTAAGAAATGGCAAAAATTACCAACTCCTTTTGCAGTACTTGCCTTCGCAAAAGACACAGAAGGCAAGTTAGAAGGAAAAAACCAAATCGTTTTCTACCCCGATGGTGAAGCCACTCCATTTACTCTGACTATCACCTACAAAGAGGAAACACTCGCCAACATCAAAGGAACAGAAGATGGTGAGATTACGCTTAAATAAATCATACGGTTTTACCCTGCTCGAAGTGCTAATTGCACTTGTGATTCTTTCACTAGGTATCGCCGCGATGTGGGTAGCAAGCCAACGCGCCATCACGACACAACAATACCTTGATGATAAAACGCTAGGCCAACTATGTGCGAACAATGTATTGACACAAATCCAACTAGGCGAGCTTGCAATCACCAATCGCTACCCTAAACAACGCGGTACAATGGAGCAATTAGGCCGAACGTTCTATTGGCGCGCGACACTCAAACCTGACAAGTTAGACTTAAGCCAACCACTCGATATCGAAATACGACTCACTGAGAATGGCAATGTCATCGCCTCGCTAGAAACTCAACACTGGAAAAGCGATGAAACCTAATCCACGCGGTTATACACTCATTGAAATCCTTGTTGCATTATTTATTTTTGCAATCGTTGCTGCATTATCCGCAACAGCCCTACGCCAAGCATTAAGTGTTAAAACAAGAATGCGTGTGCATGCGGGCGAGCTTAGTAAACTGCAAGCATCTATTCAAATACTGTTACGCGACGGCTTTTCGATTATTCACCGTCCTAGCCAATCCAAAACTGATCCATCGCTTATGGGTGCCGAAGACAACGTAACCTTTATTCGTTATCACAGACGCATTTATGATTCAGCTGACCCCAGAAGCCAATTACAACGCGCTGGTTATTCGCTCGATGATCATAAAATTTATCGCATTGCTTACCCTTATGTCGATGCCAAAGATGAAATGAACTTTCGCAGACAAGTGTTATTTGATCATGTCGATAAAATGACTATCAGTTATTACTCGAAAGAGCGCGGCTGGGTAAGCCGTTGGCCGCTCGAAGAGGAGCAAACAACGAATAATGAAAAAGAAGAAACAGAAAAACTCCCATGCGCAATGCAAATGACAATATTTTTTAAAGATGAACCATCACCACTTACTATTTTAATACCTCTTATTGCAGAGCAAAGCTATGTCCTATACAAAGTCGCGAGCTAGTGCGCTTATCGGCGCATTATTTATCTTAACGCTGACAACAATATTAGCGGTAAGCCTCATGACACTTAGCCGTGATTCGGTTTACCATACGCAAACGATGGTCGATAGCGAGACCGTGCGTGCTGAACTAAGGCGCCCCATTTATTGGGCGATGGAAACACTTGCTACCCCTTATCGAGACCTCGACGAAACTGCTGACAAACGCGACAAGCTACCTACAACATATGAGGCAACGTTGGCCGATGGTAGCCAAGTCAAAGCGACGTTGAGTGATGCCGAGGCACTTTACAACGTCAATAATTTTTTCTTTAGTGCACGCGAGTACTTCTCACTCTACCGCTTAATGCGCGCAGCCATTCCCGAACTTGAAACACGCGAGCGTTTTCGTTTAGTTGGCATGATAAGCCGCTGGATACGACGCGCGGCGCGCTCACAAAATATGACAGGCGATAAACCCTATCTCGCCCCACATCATCCGCTAGGCGATATAAGCGAGCTTAGACTCGTTCCAGGTATGACGCCTGAAATCTATGAAAAATTGAGCCCCAACATTATTGCCTTACCGGAGCAGACCAAGATAAATATCAATTCAGCAAACGCTCTTGTCCTACAAAGCTTAGGCTATCGCTTCAACGAGCGCATGGCAGATAAAATCATTAAAACGCGCACTGAGCGCGAAGGGTTCACGGATCTCAACCAAGTCAAGGCTCTGTTTCGTTTCAAGCCTCGCCATATGGATAGCCTGACACTAACAAGCAATTATTTTCTAGTCGACATCACTCTTGAAAAAGAAGAAATAAGCTACCGCGTACTTCTCAAGCGTACACTTGAAAAACAGAGTATGACGTTTACCATCGTGAGCGCGCATCGACGATAATTTCTAAGCTGTCATGTACCGCTGCCTCCGATTTTTTGTTACAGTTAACCAACCGACACCAATACTACGAATAAGCATGATAGGCTCCCTACAAAATCGCCTCATCGACTGGCTTACTTATGAGCGCACCCCCACCGATGCACCACTCAATAACTTTGAGCGTACCTGCTATGAAGTCCGCCCAGCCGATGTCATCTTGGTCGAAGGGGTCTCTCGTGTGAGTGAAATCATCAAGTGGACGACCCAGAGTCCGTGGTCACATGCTGCACTGTACATTGGCAGACTACACGACATCAATGATTCGAAGCTACGCGAACGCGTGCGTGCCTTTTATCATGGTGATCCGAATGAGCAATTGCTTATCGAAAATGAGATCGGTCGCGGCACAGTCATCACACCACTTAATACATACGCTAAACTCCATTTGCGTATCTGCCGGCCTAAGAATATTATTCAAAGCGATGTCGATGCTATCGTCGGTTTCATGATCGGCAATTTAGGGCGCGGTTACTCGATGCGCCACATATTCGATCTTTTCCGCTTTTTATTGCCGTGGAAAATTATTCCGCGTCGCTGGTTGTCATCGTTGTTTCTTGAAGAGAGTAAGATCAACGAAGAAATATGCTCCTCGCTAATTGCGCGTGCATTCGAGAGTATTCGTTTTCCAATCTTACCCATCGTCATGTCCGATAATAAAAAGGGCTACATCGTTCATCGCCGCAATACAAAATTATTCACACCACGCGATTTCGATTACTCACCCTACTTCTCGATTATCAAATACCCATTTTTTGATATTTCAGAACAGGCGACCTATCGCAATCTGCCCTGGGTTGAAAATGATGATGACGATAACCCACCTAAAGCTTCAGACAAAGAAGAAGACCGTCACGAATCGGCACCAGAGTCGTCATAACGCGCGCATCATCTGTAAGACGCTGATTCAATTCATGGAGTATTCCTGTCGATTTATCGTTTGCGACGGCTTCTTTATCTGCAACCTTGCCATCCCATAACATGTTATCAATCATAATCAGACCACCCGTTCGAACACGTTCATAACAGGCTTCAAAATATTGCGGGTAAGGTTTTTTATCTGCATCGATAAACGCCACATCAAATGGCTCAACACCTGCACTCGCAAGTGATGCGAGTGTTTCCAAGGCAGGACCAAGCTTGAGATTTATGCGATGTGAAAGCCCAGCTTTTTCCCAATAACGTTTTGCAACAGATGTCGCCTTAGGATCGATATCACACGTCACCACTTCACCATCATCTGGCAACGCTTGTGCCATCACAAGTGCGCTGTAACCCGTGTAGGTGCCTATCTCTAAGATCCGCTTAGCATTGATGAGCTTGACTAGAAATGCCATAAACTGTCCCTGTTCAGCAGAGATTTGCATGTTGGCACCCGACATCGTCATGGTCTCATCATGTAACTCGCGCAGAATAGGTGACTCATTGACAGTAACCGTTTGCAGGTAGTTCAATATCGCATCAGGAAGTAGATTTACCATGGTTGCATCCTTCTCTTAATTGTTACTACTATACCCTTGGTCGCTAGAAACGGTAAAGCGCGGCTGTGCGTTTGACAAAAATCCTGCATGCCAGTATTGTGATAATTACTCCGAATAAGCGAGTTGTTTATTCGATACTTAAAATTTTCAAACCTTTCTTTAGTAAAAGGGATATAACAATGAAGAAACGATTGCCTGCTAACTTAGCTTCAGAAACTCAGGAAAAACATAAACAGGATGCGACCAAAGAGTTACAAAAGACTAAGAATTTAGAATTTAGGCTTAGTCAATTAAGAAATAGACTACTGTTTCTAGAGAAGAAAGTTGATGAATCTCAGACTAAAGATGGCCATGAAGACGAGACACGCTTGCAAACATCTGCTAAACCGCTTGTTGAGGCTGATGACTTGGCAGATCACTCATCCACAAGCGCAACCCATTGCCAGCCAGTACGTGTATCAACTTAGAGATTGATTTGATAAGCCTCTTGGTTTGAGTAACATCATGGTTTTATTGATAAAATCGATTCTTTTATTAGTCTTTTAGCTTGACCCCCCTAGTGTGCTATTTATAAACACAGAGACACTCTAGGAAGTAGTATCATGAGAATTCAAGACATTATTAACTTCACAGATCTAACCAAATCTGCACTATATTTTGATGGCATGCGCGGTAGGGACTTGGAACGCTTTTTTCAAGATAACCCCCAGCTATCTGTAATCTTTAGATCACCAACAAAGAACATTCGAAAAACAACTCCATGTGCATTTGTCGTTTCTGTTATAGAGCGGGTTCCGGGCGAAACGCCTAAGATAGACAGCTATATATGGGAATACCGCGGTTTTGACGAAGGTATGGATAAATTCCCAGGCATAGAACCAGAGCACGTTTTTCAACGCAGTCAGTACGAGGTACTTCAAGAGTCAGACCATATGCCAAACACGAGAGTTGGTTTTTATCACATTGAAAACGTCGAAGGCCGCAACTTATCACGCCGTTTGGGTGCCACACTTTTCGAAGCGCTCCAATACCTCGATAATAAGCGTTTCACTAATGACGTCGTGCGAAGTTACTTTGTCGCTGAATTTGGCAGACTTATAACGGAAAAAGGTATAGAGACTGCAATTTCGACTGCCATAGAGAAAGCACCGCATGACTTTCGATTATTTCTAAGAGATGGTATTAATTTTTATCTTACGCCGACTAGTGAGCAAGCTGAGTCAACTCAAGGTTTTCTTTTATCGTATAAAGATATCATCTATGCTTTAGAAAGCTTCCCTGAAACATCTGGAGAATTTAGAAAAGTAAACAAGATATTGCTTCGTCTAAAGGTCGATCAACTTTCACAGTCTGCTTCAGAAGGCCTTATACCAACGCGAGATAATTTTATTGAAGTACTTGAACTAGCAGTTGCTGCTCAAGACCAAGAGGCTACCGATTACTATTTTCATATTCTCTGTGGTAAAGAGATGCCTGATCAGTATGAATATAAAAAAATAAAAGGTGATAGCAAAATCCTCGTAGCAATTTCAGACTTCATTGAACAGGAAAACATGCTTGATGGCGATCCTGAAAAAATCCCACTTCAGGAAAGTATTTTAGGCTTGGCAATAGAAATCAACTATCAACCTCTTATTGATGAGTATTACTCAAAATTACGTTTAAATCATCTCGTAGACCAACCTCCTGAACGTAATGTAGCAGGCTCATGTGAGCGCTTGATAATAGATGCTCGAGAGTTAAGAGAGGCTCGTCTAAACAATATCTCTCTACTTGAACAAACAAAAGCGCTAGAAGACCGTATCAGTCAACTTGAAAAACAACTAGCAAAAAAAGAAAAGAAAAAAGGCAAACCTAAAGCTAAAAAAACGCCAACGACTAAATCGGGCAAATCAACAAAAGGCAAAGAAGCTGGATTCTTTGAAGCCAAACCGAAAAAACCTCGCACAAAGAAAGATAAAAAGGCAAAACCAGCACAAACAAAAACAGCTACTAAGGGTAGGTAAATTCCTTCCCATGTCGCTAGTCTTACCTAGGTGATTCGCGTTATCATTAGGCTATCTATTGCAAAAGGTCCTAAACACACCATGCAACCAACAAGTACCCCCATAGTAAAATTTGGCGTTGATGGAGTTATGAGCCATGTTTTGTGGCAAATGATAGTAGCTGTAGGTATAGGTGCCGCAACCGCCCTCGCCTTTGAACCCGTGGGCTTTGCGAGTCTCGCCATTCTCGGGCCCGCACTACTTTATCGCTTACTTTATGCAAGCCGCCATAATTTTCGTCTAGGATTTTGCTTTGGCCTTGGCTATTTTGGCTTAGGGGTATCGTGGGTCTTTGTCAGCATTCACGATTTTGCTTTCCAACCGACTTGGCTCGCAGCACTGTTAACACTTTTATTTATTAGCTTCTTAAGTCTATACAGCGGGTTTATGACCTGGCTTTGTAAAAAGCTAAGTCCAACGCTAACATTTGCCAGTGCACTTATATTTCCACTCACCTGGGTTCTCGCCGATGTCTTACGCGGTAGCGTTTTCTCAGGCTTTCCTTGGTTGATGTTAGGTTACAGTCAAACGGCGAGTATATTGGCAGGATTTATACCACTTATCGGCATCTACGCCGTAAGCGGATTGTGTGTCTTACTCGGCACAAGCTTAGTACTCACGTTTACCTATTACGCAGATAACAAACTTAAAAGTGCTGCTTCTCTTAGCTTCATTATCGCAACATTAGTCGTCGGCCATTTCTTATTTTATATCGACTATACCAAGCCTGTAGGCAAACCGATTCATGTTAGCGTCGTGCAAGGCAATGCCAGTGCGGTGCGTGAATGGCAACCTGCGCTTGTTGTTGAAACGATTCGAAACTATATCAAACTCACGCGCAATGAATGGGACAGCGACTGGATCATCTGGCCGGAAGCTGCAATCCCAGTCACCGATAGTCGCGCGCACACTTTGCTCTCAAACCTCAAACAAGAAGCAATTCTACATGACAGCACACTGCTCGCAGGCATTTATTTAGATACCAAAAATCCTGACGAATATACCAACGGTTTAATCATGGTCGGGATAAATGAGGGGCACTATAGTAAACGCCAATTAGTCCCCTTCGGTGAATATATGCCGTTCGGCAATTTGCTCGCAGACTTCAAAGAAATTTTCGCCGTACCTTCAGGTTTTGTACCAGGCGCGCAAAACCAAAAACCATTGACTATTTCTAGCGTCACACTCGCACCACTTATCTGCTACGAGGTCGCGTTCGCCTCGCTCGTCAAAACACAACTACCAGACGCCAATGTGTTACTCACGCTTAGTAATGACGCATGGTTCGGTCACTCACTCGCACCCGCCCAACACTTACAAATCGCTAAAGCCCGCGCCCTACAAACTGGACGCGAACACATTGTCTCAACTAACAATGGCATTACAGCAATCATCGACAATAAAGGGCGCGTAAAAAAATCTGTCCCATCATTTACGGTAACGGTCTTACGCGGAGAGGTTCAACCACGGCGTGGAGAAACGCCATGGGTTTGGCTTGTTAGCCAATAAAACTATCACCGAAGCTTTTTAGCAAGCATCGTCAATTTATCAACTTGTACAATACGGTTTTTCAACACGCTGCATATAACTTCCGAGCGCTTAGATACACCTAATTTAGATTTGACCTTTAATAGGTAATCTTCAATTGTGCGCGGTGATAGAGATAAGATGGCTGATATTTCTTTGATCGTGAAACCCAAACAAAGATAGTAACAACATTCAAGCTCGCGTTTAGAGAGTAATTGACCCTGATTCGTGGCATATATCAACGATAGAATTTCGTTTGTATCGACTGCCATCTCATACTGAAAATACTTACTTATGTAGTTAAGTATCGCTATGACATTTTCCGCAGGATTTTCATCTAGATAAATACTAAAACCTACAACCCCAGCAACAGTATCCATATCGTTATAAATGGGTTGTTTAAGCGTTAGGATGATAAAGCAACATTTATTCTGTAATTTGTGCGGCCAAAGTTAGACTCAAGTTAAATTTCCTTATACGTTATCAAAGTTGATATAAGTTCTCCCGGTTTCCCATTCCTCAGAGATTTCGATTAAAATAGCGGAAACTAAACGACAGCAAGCATCTTCATTAGGGAAAAGTGTCGCGACGCGTGTTCGGCGTTTTATTTCTCGGTTCACCCGCTCCAACATATTGGTGGTGCGTAGTTTACGCCGATGATGCTCAGGGAAATCAAAGATGGTAAGCCCCTCACGCAGATTGTCATCGAGCCAGGTCGATAACCTAGGCGCTTTCGT
>Ga0180433_10002917_pt1 | contig 25758 bp, 44 predicted proteins | sample SS_ome_8_FD_132980 | JGI IMG/M metagenome (GOLD analysis project Ga0180433, IMG submission 132980) | Hypersaline lake sediment archaeal communities from the Salton Sea, California, USA - SS_1_D_1 metaG | ecosystem: Environmental > Aquatic > Non-marine Saline and Alkaline > Hypersaline >... | reverse complement strand
TGCATACGTTGGATCCTTTATGATAATTGGTTCTGCTTCGGGCCAGCGTCGGTCTAGAATATTTAGGGCGTATGAATAAGCCCAAGCAGGATGATTCAGAATCTGTGGTTCAGCTTCGGGCCAACGACCTTTTATCACATGAAGTGCATAATTGAAAGCTGTGAAGTCATCTTCAAGAATCTTTGATTCTGCCTCAGGCCAACGACCTTTTATTGCATCTCTTGCGTATAGGTAAGCGTTGTATTCATCTTGAATTATAAGTGGCTCGGCTTCGGGCCAACGGCCTTTTATATTAAAAATTGCGTACTGCGTTGCACCAAAGGGATCCTTAATAATATATGGCTCGGCTTCGGGCCATCTACCATCAATTGTATTGATGGCATAATGTGAAAGGACTCCACCGTCCCCTTTTTCTAAAAGCTCCTTCTCAACCTCAGGGTTTCTCTGGGCGATTTTAAAAAGAGGAATATTTGAATATTTCTCTAACATTACCAAGTCTCTTCTTTCCAGATATCCATACCCATCCCAAGATTATCTAAAAATCTTTTATACTGTCTCCAGACTCCGTGATCTGGATCATCCAAACTCATGTTTTTTTCTGCTTCTGGCCAGCGACCTTTTATCACGTCTTGTGCATACCACAAGGCTTCTTCCGGACTTTCTGCGATAACAGGTTCGGCTTCGGGCCAGCGTCCTTTGATTACATCTCGTGCGTATTTATACGCATTCAATGGATCTTTCGCAATATATGGTTCTGCTTCCGGCCAACGTCCTCTTATTATCTCATTTGCATAATGATATGCTTGCAAAGGAACCTTCATAATTAAAGGTTCTGCCTCTGGCCAACGACCTTTTATTACACTCTTTGCGTAATGATACGCCTCAGGAACATGCTGGACAATATAAGGTTCTGCTTCTGGCCAACGACCACCTATGGTAAATATCGCATACTGCACTAACAAATATATGCTCTCAGGAGTAGTGTTCTGCAATAACCGAGTTTCTTTCTCCAGGTCTCTCTCTGGAGCAAGTTCAGTCACAGGAATATCTGAGTATTTTTCCATCTCAGAGATACTAAGAACGAAAATGACTAATTTCGAACTATATAAACACAAAAATCCAGGCTCAGAGCCTGGATTTTCATTTCTACTTCTTAAACTGGAACAAACTATTGTTGACCCAAAATTCCACTGGAACCTGTGAAGCATGAGAATATCTGACCAGCCTCCAATAAGGATCACCAATCTCCTGCTCTCTCATTTCATCAGTGAGATCAAAGAAGGGCCAAACAGTGTCTCCATAGACACCCGTATTCTTATCCTTTGTCCATGTCAAACGACGTCGTTCCCAAAGGAGCGCCTTTGAAAGTTCCCTAAAGCTATAAGGAGCAATTTTATCTTCGACATCATGATCATCAAACCTCATCAAAGGATTGATACTGACTTCCCAATGAATGTACTCCAGCAACCAATATGTGTGCTGCCAGTCCATGCCATCAGTCCATATTTCAGCGTAATACAAGTCATTCTCGGGATCGCCAAAGTGTAAATATGCAGAAGGCCAATTCTCTGAAGCTACGTTAAAGTCTTCTCTTGCTCTCTGAATTAATTCAGTTGCTGCCATAAAGTGGGTTGGCTTCCCAACAACCGTGTTATTGTAAATGTATTTAGTCTTTTGCATCCATATACTCCTTAAATTTCTTCATCAAAGACTCTCTGGTCTCTACTGTTCTTCCTGGGCAAATTTCCTCGATAGGACAATCAACCAAGTCATCCCATTGAGCACAAAGACTTCTAAGAAACATTGAGATGGCTTCTTCAGGAGTATGGGCAAATCCAGCAACTGAAAGTTCGTCATTTCTCAAGGAAGAGACCATCTTCAAACTCCCATTCATAATCAATCTCTAATTTACCCATCTTTAAGACATCTCCTTGCTATCTTACCTCCAACCTCAAGAGCTAATTTATTCAAGTCTTCCAAAGATCCGCTATTATCTATAAACTGTGTGACTTGATTCTTAAATTCTTCAGTTCTAAGCTCTGCTTCACTAGGGTGCTCGTCACCTTCATAACCAGGCCTCTGTACATAAACTAGTTCGGCATTACCAGATAATTTACTTTCTGGAGCAGTCAAAATCGCTGCTTCATTCAGATATCTTACGTCAGTTATGATGGCTACGTATTTACTTGCATAAGATTTGCTGAATTCTGTATTATCAACCCAGTTTCTAATGTCTTTGATACATCTGTCTATCCAGAAATCCTTATCCACCTCTGCTCTTAGCATCTCCCCGATACCCTGTAAAAGACTACGTCCTCCAAGAAGCGTATGATGTGGGCTTACTGTACTTGATTCTACCCCCTTAGTAAAATCAGGCTGTTTATTCCCATCCCATTTGAAATATTCCTTTGCCATATTCTTTAGGGGATCAGCAAAAGCAAATTGCTTCACTGGAATTTCCATACGAGTAAGTATTTCCTCTAGCATGTCACCAAAGGTATTCTTCCCCGACCTGAAATTTCCTGATATTCCAATAACGATAAAATCCATCTATTGCTCCATATCTATGAGAAACCTTATAGCCATAGCGGCTATCTGAATAGATTCTTCTTTCGCCTCAGTTATATCATTCTTCTTTATTGCATCCCAAAACTCATCAAACTCTTCTTTCATGACCCCATAAGCTTCATGAGTAGAATTGAAGGGTCCAAACTTTTCCGTAGCACTATTTAATTCTGCTTTTACAAACAAAAAGGCTTCATCAATATTCACCGGCTTTCTCCAGACTTATCTTTAATCCAACGCATGGAATGGGACAAAAGTAAATAACTTTATTCTTGGTATCATAGTACACCCCAACCCACAAATCATACCAACGGAAAAACGGTCTAATTTTCATCAGAATTCTTTCCCATGTTTAAAAGGGCGACCTATGTTGTGTTGATGTTTGGCAAAAATGGCCCCTGCTATATCTAGGTTGTTGTGAGAAGCATAATCCATAATTCTAATTACCACATCAGCTAATTCTTCTTCAAGATTAGAGAATCCTTCTGCTTTTTCTGATGGTGGATTCTTGTGGCGAATAGCTTCAAGTGCCTCACTTAATTCAGTATGCATCAAAGCAATTCTTTCACCATCATTCGGGTTTTCCCAAAAACCATGATCAACAGCGGTTTGATAGACCTCCCCTGCTACCTGATTCCAGAGGTTCCTAAATTTATCTTGTTCTGAAGAGTTCATTAGTATTCGTAATGTCCTTTGCTTCTTAAGGCGGGCAATTCATAGTCTTGTAAAAGTTGTCTGTTTCTATCGCTATCTGCTAGAGGCAAAAAGATTTCCCAAGCTTCATCAAAACCAGCAGATTTATATCTCTTCTGGTAGTCTTCATCCTTACTTTTAATATGATTCTGAGTAATCATTGCAATACACTTTTGCTTGGTCTCCATACCAATATACTCACGAGTCCAGATCTTTATGCCGCAACCAAACCCCATACAACAATTAGTCATTTCAACCGGTAGATTGAATTTTTCAATGTACTTCTTTACTTTCTTCCACTCTTTCTTCTTTATATTTCGAGCCTCTTTTGAGTGATGTCGATAAGCTCTATGCGCATATGGGTCGTATAAGTTTTCCCATAGTTCCTTACTCAATTTTTGAAAAAACTCTAGGGCTTTTTCACTATCTTGAAGTGCCTGCATACCTTCTCCTTATATCTATAATATCTATACGACTCAGACATAAAAAATCCAAGTCCCATCAAAGAACCTGGTTTTCTATCAATTTACGACTTATGATCTTCTAACCACAGCAACCCTTTTTTCGTAACTTTTCGTATCATCGGTAATCGTCCCCGAAACTCTCCAGCCTCTATCATTTTTAATCGCTTAAGAACCTCGCATTTTCTAACGATAGAATTTTGACTCTTGTATCCCAAAATAGTGGCTAGTTCTTTCTTAGACAATCCAGGAGATTCATGCAACAAACGCAATAACCTAGTCATACTTTCATTTGGTTCTTTTAGACGTTTTCGTTCTCTTGCTTCTTTTCTCATTTCCGTATCTCTATCCTATCAACTGAGTCTGTATTCACCACTAGAATGCCTTTCTGGTGGGGATAGAGTGTCGAGTCTTCTACTACATAGTTTTCCGTCTCTGTAAATTTTTTCAAAGAACCGTCACTTAACCTCTCACTGATCACTCCATCATCAGTCGGATGGAGCAGCATTCCACCAAAGTATGCTACTCCATGGAGGTTCTTATAGACTTGAGATCCCATCGCTTCTAACTTCTTGTCGAATCGAAGTTTTCCATCAAAACCAATTTGATATATCCTAATATAGGATCTCGTTTTCATTACTGTTTTCAAAATCAAAAGTGCTGAACTATTATCAAATCTGACAGAAAGATCAATCACATTCTCTTTTCCATCAAGTTTGATGTCTTCTAGATCATGATGATCATTCTTATATTGAATAAAAAATCTGAAATCTCCAAGTAACCTAAAGAACCCAACTACAGTATCTGTTTTATCTGCAACCTTAAACCATGTTTGGTTTTCCATTACTCGAACGAGTTGTCTTGAAGCTCCAGTATCGAAATTAGTGGCCATAAGATAATTCGCTTGTATGTGATATAGAATATGGTCATTACACCCAAAGACTAATTTTCCATTATATGGCTGGCTCGTTACTGTATTCCTTAAATTCCCATCTTTATAGATTTCTAATTCAGTGTCCTTTGCTTTTATAATATGTCCACCTGCAATGTCTATTTGATCAACTCCATCTCTATCAAATATTTGTAGTGTGGTGTTTTCTCTATGTACCTTTATTGTGGCCTTCTCAATCTCCGCAATGTAAAAACCCTCATGACTTTGCCTAATTACCCCGGCTGTTCCATCAAAAATCCGAGTCACCTTAATCTTATCATGAGTCTGTTGTTCCTTTTGCAATTTCTGAATTTGTTGAGCAGTTTTTTCAGAACAAACAGGACATATTGAACGCTCTCCAGAATAATATGCACCGCAACTTAAGCATAGAACCAGTGATCCAAGATATTCTTCTAGACTTTTCTTACTGAAAGCCTTTCGATAATCAGATTTAAAATATCTCTCCATTTCAGTAAGCAAGCCATCAGAGAAGACTTCAAAACTAAGGGCTGTCTTTGGGTATCTAACGCCCTTTTCATAAACTGGAATTCTCTTCTGTGCTCGTTCTAAAAGGGTATTTACTCCTTTGTAGATTCCACCGAAAGGATGTGCCATTGTTACTGTCTTGAAAAGAAGCACTGCAAAAGAATACCAATCATTTCCTACCACAAAAGAGGGCTTCTTATCAAGATTTATTCCATATAAGAGGGGATCTAGAAAAGCTTCGGTTCCGACCATACATGGATAGTTATCAAACTGAAAGCTATCTACATCAATAAACAACATTTCTTTCTGAACAAAAAGTTCATTTAAGTCATTCAAGTCGCCTACAATAAATCCTGCTTTATGAATCTGGGTTAAGGTTTCGTACCCATCTAAAAATAATTCGACGATATCTTGGGTAGTAACTCCAGAAACCTTTCTATATCTCTTCTTCGCCAATTCAGCGAGGACTTCAGCGGCTTTTTTCACTCTCCGCATCGAAAATCCGCGTAATTGACCTCTACCATCGTAGACTAATTCCAGTGGTTTGGCGACCTTAGTGGGCAACGCTTGTGATTTCTTTATTAAGTCTTTTAGCTTCTGCTGCCTCTTTCGAGTCGACTTGTGATATATCTTCAGAGCCTGTCGACCCATTCGATAGATGGTGGCTTCTCCTCCCGATCCAATGATATCGGAGTCCTTTAATTTTATTTGTTTAGCACCTACTTTAATGTTCATCAATTATTTTCCACTACAATGACTGATGTATCATCTACAAGTTTCCAGTGTTTGTTAGATTGGACATTCAAAAATCTCTGTAGTTTTCTATTTGGTTTATTCCACACCTTATCTATAAATTCATCTTCCAATCCATCAGTTGAAATCATGAACTTTGAGCCCTGAGAAAGAGTCTCTTGTCCTATTTTGAATCCTGACTGAAAATCCATATTTAAAAGGCTTTTATCTACCAACTCGTATCCAATATAAGGAGGTGTATTTCCATAATCTTCAGGGTCCCTATCATAAATCTCTCCATCAGGATCTTTATAGATCACCCTTCCATCTCCTTTTTTGAACCAATAGATTGTTCCTTTGATCAGAATGAATCCAACTATTGTGAATAGGAGATAATCCTGAACTCTAGATTCTAACGAGAGTATTGGAAATCTATCTCTCATTTGTGCTACAGTATTCCTGTAAATCCAATGAGAAACTAAATTCCAAGTATCTGATGAATGTCTGAGAAAGTCTATGTACTCTGGATCAGATGGAATCTCTGCAATATATTGCGCAAAGATCTTCGCTCCTACCTCGCTATGTTTTCCAGATCCACAACCATCCGTAACTACACCAATAACAAAGTCTTCCCCGTCTACAGATCCTTCCACTATGGCCAGACCATCCTGGCAATTGACCTGACGTTGAATATGATCTCTGCCAATAATCTGGCCATGTGAAAAGGATATCATCGTCACCTCATTTAGTTAAAGAATGCGTTCTGAGAACCTGGTCCTATTGATGTCTGTGAAGTGCTTATGATTGATTGACTGACCTGATCAAAAGCTCTTCGAATTGCAGAGGGATCGTGCTCATCCTGAAGCTTTGTTGGGAATCCAACCTCATCAGCAATTCCATTAGCATCATACCCAAAGCCTACATAAGCAAGAATGTAAGTCTCTTGGCGTAAGAGATCTTCAGCCATAGTTTTAATATCTCTAGCCCTCTTTCCAGAACTATTATCCTGACCGTCTGAGAAAGTCAAAATAATGTTCTTGGTCCTAATACCTCCATCTCTCAACTGCTGACCATATGATACTAGACCCGTAACTGAATCTGCAAGAGTGTCATACAAGGCTGTGGCACCACTTGGGTAATAGTCATTAGAAGTTAACTCTGAAACTTCTGTTACTGGAGTATATCCAAAAAGCAGATTCGTCTGAGTATTGAATGTCCAGGCACTCAACAAAATCGATTCTGCATTCTTAGATTTCTTTAATGCCCTCAACATCTCATTGAATGAATCAATAACATCCTGAGTTACTGTCCCCATTGATGCACTAGCATCTAAAGAAATTGAAACTAGTGTTATATCATCTGTCTGGATGTCATCCAAGTCAGGTCCAGATGATCCCATAATTGCTGTATTTGTGAGACCATCGATAATCAATTCACCTACGTTCTTGGATAAGCCATCTCCAACTGCAGATTGAATTGAGTCAGTTACATCACCTTTGCTCGGTATAATTTCACTGCTTGAAGACATGGTGCCCTCCTATGCTATTGCTACTGTAGACTCTTCAAGAACCAAACCATCCTGTTCAAACTTCAACAACTCAGCGTCTGCTATAGCATCAAAGTCAATATCAGGATGTTGTACACTACTTGTACAATCCTTGAGAAATCGTATCTTCTTGATTACTTCAGGCCTGTCCTTGAAGTATCTCATCATTGAAGTCACTGTCGCTAGCACGCAGTGGCTCTTAGCTTCCCCAGCCACATAGATCACATCATCCTGAGCAACCATGTCAAGGAAAGATGTATTCAAGTTACCCTGTGGGTGACTTGAGATCTTCACCTCTGGTTCAAGAATACTGTAATTCTCGGTCTGAGGGATTGTCCCCTTGGTCATAAACTCAGGTTGAGTCTTCCGTGCTGCCGCGTGATACTGTACTGCCTCAAACAATGCAGGATCAAGAGCGTGTCCAACTGAGCCAATCATTGTGTGATAAGGCCAAATCATCAGATTCTTCTGAGCCTTATCTTCTATCTCCTTCACATAAGCTAGACTCTCTGCCGGGAGAATCAGAGCCTTCCATTTGCCACTCTTAAGATCATCTGAAGTGATCATTGTGAATGGATCAGGGTGTTCACCAGTTTCGTCAACCCACCATGTTGGATAGAAGATCTGATACGCCAGATGTGAATCCAACGAAGCATGAATCCTAGTGATCTTGTCCACATTTCTGTAGATAAACTCACAAGTCCTTCTCAGATCATCTTCTGCACCAGGAACGTAAAGTGTCCCTGTTGGGTGACAAAAGTCGATCTGAAAGTCAACCAAAATTAATGAAACCCTCTTCTGGTCCTTAAATGAAGGATTAAGATTAAGAGATCTGGCTTCATCTACAACTGTACCTACGTCTCTCTGGAACAACGTTCCAACCTGATTCTCATCATAAAACTTCGGTAATTCCATGACATTCTCCCTGTGTTATACAAGACCTAAATCCTGACGAGTAATGTTATGCGGATTTCTCCGCTTATAGTGTGTTTTTTCGATCCACTCTAATACTCGCTTATTTGGTACCTCCTCGTTATTCAAATAAGCGATAATACTTTCATCTACTTCTATATAAGATTCTGCTCCCAACTGATCGAGATCTGAGTCTGAGATACCAAGGCCATCAGTTGGTACTGCGTTAATAAGATCTTCAGAGACTCCAAGGTGTCTAGCAAGAATCGGAATCTCTGTACCTTTATAAAGTGATTGGATTGGACCTAAGTCTCCAACGTCTCCATGAAGTGTCCAAAACCCGCACATCAACTCTGAAAAGTTATCTGTACTAAGAACACAACCTTTAGTTGTCCAAGCGATGTCATAAAGCATCATCATTCGAAGTCTAGCCTTCGTATTCCCCATCCTAACTTTATCAGAATGAGTGGCCTCTCCTTCAATTGGATTTGATATTGGATTTGGACTAAACTTAAATAAGACATTTGCTGCTAAATCAGCCCAAGTATCTGTTAGGTCAATTTCTCTGAAATCATTAGCAAATTTTAGTCCGACCTCTGTAGCCCTTAGTCTTTCATCTTCTTTCTGATTTATTGGAATTGAGATTCCAATGGCCTTGAATGTTTTATCAGGATCTTGGTCCGCTACCCGTCTTGCAAGAGCTATGGCTATCGCTGAATCAAGTCCTCCTGAGAGTCCTACTACAAAAGACTTTAAGTTACCTTCTTTTGCTCTGGTCCGTAGCCATCGAACCATAATATTGGTAACTACCTCTACATTGTCTTCTGTTAACCTTTTCATCGTTCTCTCCTAGAAAAGATCTGCATTCTTTAAAAGTTCCTCCAAGTTTTCTGACATCTCCACAGGATATGTGGGACCTTCTTCAGACCAATAGAACCTGTGAAAATCAGTAGGTAGATGCTCTAGCTGTTCCTTGCATCGGTCTGCTGCTATCAATGTGTCATTTCTAATATCTAATGAAATCAAGTTAAGATTGATTTTTCCCTTATCCATAACATGTTGCAAAATAGGTGTGCTTCTATTTGCAAATTTTACTTCATTTCCATGAAGCCCAACCACATCCTTAACAAATGACCCACCTCTATCAGTGAATCGGTATGTCTGCCTTCGACCTGGATAGGTTGCTTTGTTCTTACTCTTCTTGGCACAATACTTAAGGTTTCCGTGCTGATCCTCTATTTGAGTAATCTTGTAGACCCCACCTAGAGAGGGTGAGTCCTTACTAGTTGCGATAGATGTGCCAACACCTGCTAGATCAAATACCGCTCCCCCATCCAACATATGAGCGATAGTGTATTCATCAAGGTCATTTGTGACAACTATCTTGGTTTCAGTCAATCCCGCCTGATCAAGAAGCTCTCTAGCCATGCGCGTGTTCTTCACCAAAGGTGATGAATCAATCCTGATCCCTGATAGTTCATTTCCAAAGACTTCAATGGCATTTAAAATCCCTCTCCGAACATCATAAGTATCTACCAAAGCTACATACTGCTGTGGGCAATGCTTATATGTTTCTTTCCAATTCTGAAAAGCTTCTAATTCCGTATCATGAGCCATGATCCACGCATGAGCCATTGTTCCAACTACTGGGATATCATAAAAACAACCTACGTCAACTCGAGAGGTGGAACTGAATCCCCCAATCATCGCTGCCCGAATTGTTCCGTAATCTGAACCTCTCCTGAATCCAAATTCTGAAACAGGCTTTCCACGCGCTGCTGTAACAATCCTTGCAGCCTTTGTGGCCTTGGTAATCATAGTGTTCATGATGTGGAGTATTGGAGATTCAAGAATCTGCACGAGCCATAAAGGTCCCTCTACCCGAATGATAGGCTCATTATTAAAAACCACGGTACCATCAAGAGCTGCGTAAACATCAAGTTCATCCACTGCCCGTTTCACGCCATTCAGTATCCTATGAAAAGAATCAGAAGTCGGTAAACTTGACCACTGAGGCATCTTATCAAGAAAGTCATGACCTTGATTAGTGATTTTAAGACTCTTGATATAATTCATTACTTCGAGAATCCCGGCGACAACAAGATAACTTCTGTTTTTTGGCATACTCCGAACAAAGTATTCAAAAACTGCTCTATTATTTGCCTTCCCAGTTTGCTTATAAGCATATGCCATTGTTAGCTGGTAGAAATCGGTTGCGAAGAAATTACCAACTTCAGTGTCCCCAAGTACCATTTCTGCTGCAGTCTTTTCTCTCATGATTACCTCCCGTACATAAAACAATCCCGAACGGTAATCAACCGCTCAGGATTACATATACGCACAATTATGTTACTTCTAGCTTCCACGACCTTCTCCATCACCTATGGAGTTTTACACTTTAGACTATCCACCTGATAGTCTCTACATTGTCGTTACGTAAAGCCGTAAACTAAACTTTAATTTATACTATCTTTTTCCTTTTTTCCAATACTTTTTTTCTAAAGTTGATTTAATGCTCTCTTCAATTCCCTATGAAAACGGTTTGCAGCCTCTCTTGCAGCCTCTCTTGCAGAATCCTTAGACCTCTCCTCTGTTGCCTCTTCTATGTTATCTTCTTTACTTAGTTGCTTCATGGTCTTATTGGGACCTTCTCCGCCCTCATAAGCCTCTGGATTCAGGGCCTGGATGTGTTCTTCAATTTCTGGGTCAGCTTCACCATATTTAAAATCAATTAAGGCGGCCCGTGTTGTTCCTTCATTATTCTTTATAACCTGAACATCATATTGACCATCACCACCAAAATCAGAAATGTAGGCTCCTAGTCTTGTAATGTCTTCATGGTCTCCACGAACAAAATCATCATAGTTTTCTAATACATAAGATGGGTCAATAACTAAGAGTTGACCAGAGTCTACTCCCGCCTTTTGATCTTCTACCGGTTCCGGAGTGTCTATTTCTCGTGTGTCTAATCCAGAATATTTTTCTCTCATGATTATGCCAACTGTGTTATGTATCTAAAATAGTCGTAACCTTCATTATTCACTAAGTAGTATTTTCCATTCGCCTGAACTCTGAAATATTGGGGTGCTCCTTTAATTATTGCATGCATAGGAGAATCTTGCCAAGGCTCCAATGGACCTAGTGATTGTATGTCGTTTTCTTTGTACTCATGAAGATCAAGAATTGCTTTTTGTGCCCCATGTGGTAAAGACCGGAAATAAGTCTTAGGGATATCTTCCCAATATACTGATTTTCGAGACCAGTCTATTCCGGGAACATTTAAAAAATCTACTTGGGCTTTCATTTCATTCTCTGTAGTTTCTTTCTCTGGAGTCTCTAATTTTACAAGATAATTGCCAGTCTCATCTATGACTGTGCCGTCATCAAGTTTAACTTTGAAATTTCCATATTCAGTTGAGTAATCAGTGGCAAGGATTTCGCCTTCTTTTCCTCTTCCAGATCCAAACACAGAAGTTTGAACCCTGTCCCCAACCCCTAAATCACGAGGATTTAGGACGGAAATCTTAGGTCTTACAGGTATCCCTGAGTATTTTTCTCTTGTGTCAGCCATAGTTTAATCCCAGATTTCTTGTGTGACTCTCCACCTATCTACATCCCTAGATTGTTCGTCTTCCCACCACTCCTTATATTCGGTCCAATATTTAGGACTCTTTTTAATATAAGGTTCTGCTTCAGGCCATCTATTCTTCAATATGTCCGCAGCATACCAATAGGCACGTTTCGGACTCTTCATAATTATATGTTCGGCTTCTGGCCAACGGCCTTTTATAACATCTTCTGCATATTGATAAGCCTCAGAGACATTTCCTCTCTCAATTATTTCTTTTTCAAGCTGAGGATCTCTGCCTTCATACCAAGCATATACAGGAATATTTGAGTATCTTTCCATTAATCCCAGCTCTCTGACTCCCAAGTATCCATCTCTTGACCAATTGATCTCAAAAGCTGCTTATAAGGGTACCAATATCCTTGATTATCCCTAAAAGTTTTCTCAGCTTCGGGCCAGCGACCTTTCACAATTTCCTCAGTGTATTCAAGGGCCCATTGTGGGTCTTTTGCAATGTAGGGTTCTGCTTCAGGCCAGCGTCCTTTGATGTACTTTTCAGCATAATTATAAGCTGATTCTGGGTCCGTCATTATATACGGTTCTGCTTCTGGCCACCTTTTTCCCAAAAGATTATGTACGTAGTTATATGCTCCCTTTGGATGTGTTTTAATTACATCTTCAGCTTCAGGCCAACGCCTCCCTAATATGTAATAAGCATACAAATACGCTTGGAAAGGATCTTCTTTGATGAAATCTTCAGCTTCTAGCCACCTTTTATTTGTAAAAGATCTTGCAAAGCCCACAGCAGCTTGAGCATCTCTATCATCAAGAATCTCTTGTTTCCTGGCGAGAACACGCGGATTCTCTGGAATTAAACCTGACACACAAATACCTGAGTACTTTTCCATCTCAGGTTACTCAAAGCGAAAATGACTAATTTCGACCTAGTCCCAAATCTCTTTTTCAGACTGCCAGATGTCTACATCTTTACCAATAGATTTCAAGAACTCCATGTACAAATCATAATACTCACTTTTATAGTTACCTGCTACATCATAAGGACTGTTATCCCTCGCTATAAGGGCTTTTTCTGCCTCAGGCCAGCGTCCTTTGATTACATTTCTGGCATAAAGGTACGTAATTCGAGCATTTTTTAGAATATAAGGCTCGGCTTCAGGCCACCTATCTTTAATTACACTATTTGCGTACTCATAAGCCCAATCTGAATCTTTAATAAATTCCTCGGCTTCGGGCCAACGTTCTTTAACTACATCAATGATGTAAAAACAAAGCGCTGATGGAACCCTCAGACCTAAGAGTCTGGCTTCAAATAATGGATCTCGTTCTTGATGTATTATGGATCGATTAGTCATCATAAGTGTGTATCGACTAATTATGATAGAACTTTTACTAGATGTGGATTCTACGGAGATTTTTTCGGAGAGCTTTTGCGATCCATCCAGCGGAGAGTCTGGCAAGAACTGAGGATGTTGAGTTAAATTTATTCTCTAGGTCTTCAATCAGACCGGGGATCGTATCACCACCAATCTTTTTAACCTCTAATTTTAAAATCCTGCCCGCAGAAACTACTGCTACTGATTGTCCTAGATGTTGTCTTCGAGGATTTGCGGCGGAATCAGAGTAGGTGAATGTAAATTCAATCTTATTGAGACCAAGTGGTTGCCATGTTATCTTTTTCGGTGTGTCAAAAGCACTAAGATAATATTCTGTTGTGAGATCAGCACTATAGATTCCAAGATTTATATCTCCAAAATGCCTCTCAGTGAGATGGAGTGGATACATATCTTCTGGATCAATTTTCTTTAAACCACCACTGTAAACACACATACCACCCATACATTCGTCCACATTAACAAACATACCGTCTTGACTATGGAAGGTTACAATATCACCCTTATCAATCCCACTGAAAGGGTAACAACTAGTGACTACGAGTTTGTCTCCAGGCTTACACCCTATGTCAAAATCTTTCTTTTCTTTTTCTTTTACTGACATCATTACCTCACATTCTGAATGTTATTCATCCTCAATAAACATTGCTTTCTTAATTTCTTTAATCTTTTCTCCCCAAGCTTCCCATTTGGCACGAATATCTGGATGATGGTTGTATAGAGAGAATTGCCTTCTATGTAGGGTCTCTGCGATCTTAACTAATGGCCGAATAATCTCTTCATTCATCATGTCTTCACGCTTACAACCGACCGTAAAAAGCTCATGCATGTAGATACCTTCCAGTCTCCAACGTTCTAGCTCATTATTCGCCTCAGTCGCGGCCTTCTTCTCAGCAAGCATTTTCTTTTGCCAATCAATATCAACTGTTGGTAGTTCCATATTTTACCTCCGGTTGTGCTTTTTTCAATCTTTCAAGCCTATCAATTTCTGCTGCACATAAGGCACCAGCTTTTGCCAATTCCTTGATCCGGCCATCAATATTGATCAACTCATCAACATCCTTAGCTGGATCTTTCATCATATGTCGGACCAAGAGGGGGTAAGGTCTCTTCTGTCTTTTATCCCAATCAGGACTCCAAGGCCACAATTCTGTAAATCTGAATTCTTTGATATTTCCATCATACTTCATATCAAATTTGGAGTAGATTTTCTTCGTGGCTGCGTAACAAGCTGCGGCATCTGCTAAAGACCCATTGAAGTACTCATCGTCTCTCTGAGCATCAAATCCTTCTCCTTCAACTTGACGCAGACGTTCCCTTTCTATCAATTTCACTCCATCCACAATACTTCTGTCTTCCAACATAGCATTGCGATTGTCCCACTCTTCTAGCATCTCCATCCAGCGCTCCATTTGAGATGCACCATCATGTGTTAAATAGTATTTATCACCATTCTTAGAAAAGTCTCCAACCATAAGGCGGTAATGGATAAATTCATCGAAAGGCCCCAGTACGTCTAGCTTTTCTCCTAGCTCCTTACGAGCAGCTTGTTCAAGCTCGTAAACTGTCTGGCCTGGGGTTTTTTGTAAAGCTTGAAAAAGTCCAACTCTTATTCGTGTTTCATTCTCTAGCATAATTACTTCCCATAATTCGGGTCAAGAAGCCAATAATCAGGATTTTGCTTTAATATCTCTAGATCTGTGTTTATGAATGGTAATCCATCTCCGTATTTATCCCAAAGCTCAAAAAGTTTCGTATAGAACTCATCACAATGTTTATCTACAAGAGCTTCACAAGTTTCTATATGTGCAATCTCATGAAGTATTAGTGCTTTAACCTGGTCTGTAGAATTTCCTGCCCATATACTTATTTTCTTAGATTCCTCTATACAAAGACCTTCACAATGCCATCTGGTACCACCCCAATCCATTGACCAGTCTTCAAGACCTTCGGCTTTAATAATCTCTTGAAAGAATTTTGTGCATTCTTCCTCGTCTGCAGGACCAGATGGCTCATAGATATCATCCTCACAAGTGATTTTCTTCACATTATGAGCTTCTGAAATTTGAGTATGATTCTCTCCATCTAATTGGATCGTTAATGGGTACCGAGTCCTGTTATCAATTTTCTTAATGATGGCAAACTTCAATTCCACATCTTCACTCCAGCATGTATGAGCTTGATGAAGTTGTATTCGATCCCCAACCAATAAGATCTGTCCAGCCTTATCATAAGCATGACGATAAAAGAACTGCGCTGCTAGTTTTTCCAAAGCTCTAAAGATCATGTATCTGAAGATTCCCAATCTTCTTCCTCCGAATCCCAAGTATCGACCTCTGTCTCAATCCTTTGAACCCAATTGAAATACTGCCAATATCGTTGTTTGAGCTTAGCTCCTTCTTTCTTCTCTAGCTCTGTCCAACGGCCTTTAATGATGTCTCTAGCGTAAAGAAAAGCTGCTCTTGGATACTGCAAAATCTCCGATTCCATTTCTGGAACCCTCTTAGTCATTTCCCTGATTCTAAGGCACAAGTAAACCTGTTTTTCTGCTTGACGATCTCGCACTACTTATTCCCAAATCTCGTGCTTAGAATCCCAAACGTCAATCTCTTTACCAATCATATTTAGAAACCTCTGATATATAGACCAAAGTGGGACACCCCAGTCATTTCTATATTCAAGCAAATAGTCTTCTAGTTCTAGCCACCTATCAGTAAGCATTTCCATGGCGTAAAGAACGGCATCATCAATATTTGTTCGTATAAGATAATGTTCTAACTCTGGCCACCTCTTCTTACGGATCTGTTTAGTATATGATATAGCAACTCGGAAATCTCTTAGAATTAATTGTTCTGCTTCGAACCAGCGACCTTTTATCACATCTCTTGAATATGCCAAAGCCCATCGGGCTCTTTTGGATAGGGCTTCTTGGGAATCAGCAGACCCATATAATAATATCTTCTGCTCTAATTCTTCCCAACGACCACCTATAATGGTGTCGGCGTATCCTACGGCAAACATCCAATCACGGTCTTCTTTGATGTCTAAAATTGCAGATTCTACTTCGGGTATTCTATGTAGATATCCATATTCACGATAGTGGCTAAGATGGGCTAACAATCGGTATTTGTCCCCACATTGTATTGCCTCATGGATATCATTTATGTATTGACCTATCATCGTAATTATTTTACGGCTCTTCAGACATAATAATACCGAGTTCTAAACTCGGTTTGTATCTTCTAATCTATCTCTTGTCTTAACTCCACTACTTCCATTCTTCCATCTGCCACGTATCCATGTCTATCCCAAGATTCTTCAGTGCATATAGGTATTCTTCCCAAGCGTCAGGGTCTTCCTTAAAAGCTTCTTCTGCTTCAGGCCAGCGTCCTCCAATTACATTCTCTGTATAGGCTGAAGCTTTCTCTGGATCCCTCAAAATAGCAGGTTCGGCTTCTGGCCATCTATCTTTTATTACATGTAAAGCATACCAATAAGCATACTTTGGAGACTTCATTATTTCTGATTCAGCCTCTGGCCAACGAGCATCTAAAATATAATGTGCATAATAATAAGAAACTTGAGGATAACGCTTTATGAATGGCTCTGCTTCAGGCCACCTACCCTTTATAACATCTATAGCATATTTATATGCGTCTTGTATCGCTTGATAATCATACCGTTCCATGCGATCTAATAGATGCTGTTCTTTCTTAGGGTCTCTTTCCTCAGAAAGTTTGGATATAGGAATGTCCGAATACTTCTCCACTACTTCCATTCTTCTATCTGCCACGTATCTAAGTCTTTTCCAATCTCTTTTAAGAATTTCGTGTACTGATCCCAAAAATAAAGATCATTCTTGATGTAGGGCTCTGCTTCTGGCCAGCGTCCTTTGATTATAGTTCTTGCATATAGATATGCAGTACCTGGGTCTTCCATAATAGCAGGCTCACCTAATGGAAATCTATCATGCAAAACATCATGAGCGTAGAGGTTTGCGTAGTAATATTCTGAAGCTATTGCTTCCTCGCCTTCAGGAAACCTACCTCTTACCACATCCCTAGCATACATGTGTGCTACTTGAGGATCTTTAGCTATAAAAGGCTCTGCCTCTGGCCACCTACCCTGAATATTGTCAGCTGCATACATTAACGCGCCGTAGGCATATTCTTCTTCTAATATTTCTTTCTCGCGCTCAGGGTCTCTTCCCGGCCCTGTCCAAACAGCTATTTTTGAAGCCCGAAGGTCTGAATATTCTTCTCCCCAAGTTTCCCCTTCTTCAAGAGTCCAAGTATCCAGGTCTCTACCAATGTCTTCCATCAAGCTTTTGTACCTTGACCAATAATACTCATCCTGTTTTATGTAAGGCTCTGCCTCTGGCCACTTATTTCTGAGAACCGCGTTAGCATAATGAAAGGCCATTTCTGGGTCCTTCATAATATATGGCTCTGCCTCAAGAAACCTTTTTCCCGTTGCCACTGCATATTCATATGCTTTAAAAGTATCTTGTGCTATCTGGGGTTCAAATTCAGGCCAACGTTCTTTTAATATGTATTGGACATACCACAATCCGTATACAAAACTCTGTCTAATGATATCCTCGGCTTCTGGCCAGCGTCCTTTGATTACATTTTTTGCATAGTAATACGCTGCTTTTGGGTCTTGAGACTCTAGAATATCCTTTTCACTCTCAGGATTCCTTTCCAGAGCTGTTTTCGACATAAAAATACCTGAATATCTTTCCATATCAGGGTTACTAAGAACGAAGATTACTATATCCAGTCACCTTCGACTTTCCAGGTGTCAATGTTTTTACCAAGAGATTCTAGAAACTGAGTGTATCTGTCCCATACTGCATCACTCTGAGTCATAAGCTCTTCTGCTTCCAACCAACGATCCTTTATTATGTCTATTGCATATGCACAAGCAAACACTGGAATTTCTTTAATTACTTCTTCACCTTCAGGCCAGCGACCTTTGATTACATCTCTCGCATAGTGGATTATGGATATTCGGTCTTGCAAGATAAGAGGTTCAGCTTCGGGCCACCTACCCTTTATCGCATCTCTTGCATATTCACAAAGTCTTGGTGTATCAGACTGTAATATAATTGGTTCTGCTTCGTACCATCTACCTTTTATTATCTCTTTTGCATATCGAAGACTCCAATGCCAATTATTTATCAAATAAGGTTCTGCTTCAGGCCATCTGCCTTTTATCACCTCTTTTGCATAGTCGAAGAGACCTGCAAGTCTCTGGCGCCTCAGAAGCCATTTTTCCCGTACTTTATTTCTTTCGCATTTTGTGATCATATTTACCCTGTTGCATATCGATATTTGATCATAATTTTATACTAATCACACATAGAAATTCCAAGGCCGCGACCTTGGAATTTCCTCTTTTTTGACTCTAATCTATTAATTCACTAGATTTATCCCCATTCCTCAGTTCTCCAAGTGTCTAAGTGTAACCCTTTCGGTTTTAGGAACTCGAGGTAGTCTTCCCAGACGTCGGGATAGGCTTTCATGGTCTCTTCTGCTTCTGGCCACCTATCCATTAAAACTTCTGTTGTGTAGAAATAGGCTGATAAGGGATTCTTGGCTATGATTGATTCTGCTTCGGGCCACCTTCTTTTTAATATAAGTCTAGCGTAATCAGCAGCATCTTGCGGAGATGTCATAATAATAGATTCTGCTTCAGGCCACGGCCCTTCTATCACCTCGTGTGCATACCAACCAGCAGCGGAAGGACTTTTTAATATGTAAGGCTCAGCTTCAGGCCAGCGTCCTTTAATATAATTTAACGCATAGTCAACCAAATATCCAAAGTCATCAGTTTGGGTAGCTTCTTGCAATAACTTCTTTTCAAACTCAGAATCTCTTCCTTGAGCGAATTTGTATATAGGGATATTGGAGTATTTTTCTGTGCACTCTGGAGTTAAGAGAGTCTTATCGAAATGGTCCCAACCCTCACCAATTGAGTCTTCGAAGTCATCATAAGTTATAGAGCAAAAGTGTGTGTCTTCTGGGTATGAATAGGTCTCAAGAAAGGCTTTCATGACCTCTGACATATCCTTAAATGGACCGTAAACTCCGCTTTTGTCTAAGAGCTCTACCCAATAAAGACCACTGTCATGAGTGAAGACTGGGACGGAATGCCCTTCCCCATTTGGTTTCTCTGCATATAATAAATCACCCTCACCAGCAGTATCAAGGGCTAGAAGTGATACATCCAAACAGTTTCCCTTACCACTTTCCTTAACTTCACTTGGAGCAAGAAGTTCCCAGTCATCTAAGTCAAAGGGTTCATAGGATAACTCTGGAGCTATCTCATCATGTATTTCTTGTAGTTTCTTAGGTTCTACCATTATTCTACATGCTTTTCAACGATTTCAATAACCTTATCAGCCCATTCACGGTCTTGGTCTTTAACCTCTTCAGTTAGTTCTGCGTAAGGCTTCCAGTACTCTTCCCATCGCTCCAGCCGTTCAGGATCTATATCTTCTGAATCAGCGATATTCTTAGACCACTCAATCCATTGCTCATGCTCTAAATCAGCGAGGTCTTCTCGTAACTTGTCTACTGGTATTTCAGAGTATTTTTCCATTATGCTAACTGGTATTTCTGAATGAAGTCGTCTCTAGCTGCTTTCAAGTTCTTAAATATCTTAGAAACCATACCACCTGTGTACCCTAAGAAATCCGCTGCTTCCATCTTATCATAACCCTCTTTAAGTAGAAAGGCTAATATTGCCACTAGTGCTTCTTGAACTTGAGTTCCTACCCTCGGATTATAACCTTTTTCCATAGCATAGAATCTAAAAGGGTTCCTTCGATCGCTATTTATCCAGTCTCTAGCTAACGGAGACTTACTTAATAATTCATCTATAAAATCTTCAAGGATATCTTTGCCATATTGAGAGTGCTGTTCTTTACCAATTTCTTCGGCCTCTTCTGGTGTATGAAATGTTGTTTCAGGGTCTCTCTTCAACGCCTTGGGTCGATACCATTCTCTCGCAGCAAAATTGGCCATTCGTATCCACATAGTCTTAAAGCGTCTCTGGGAGATCTTCTGACCTTTGGTAGCTTCATTCTCTAGCCACCTTTTTATTTTTCCTTGCATAACATGATTAATTAACGCATCTCTCACAGAGTCTACTAGCTCTGTCTGACCTTCATACTTTCTTGCTTTCCAAATACCTATTCTAATATTATCAGCGTAGTCTATTTCATAAGGGTCTATCTCATGATAAGCTAACAGTTCTTGAGGTATGTGTTCTTTAATTAAATCAGCAAAACCACGATTTATCTCTGCATTCCACTCTTTAAGAGTGATCGCAATTTTATGCACAGGAATATTGGAGTATTTTTCCATTATCGTAAAATGCAATTCATCGTTTCTAGAGATGGTCGATCCATACGCTCTAAAGCCTCGAATTTGCCTTTAAGACGCTCCTTAGATTGTCTTAAAGTCTCTGCTGTGACTTTATAACCCTTTTTGGGAGTTGGGATCTTTATTTCTTTTTGGGTTCTGTTAGTCATAATAAACCTGATGCTATTAATTATCAGAGGTAAAAATAACGAAAATGACTATATCTAGTCAAGAACCAGTGGTTTAGGCTTATATGGTTTGGGCTCAGCTTCTAGAAGTAATTTCGAGGCTAATCTGACGTAAGTTACGCATTTACCGTCTTCAGACACAACTTTAACCACATTTCTTTTATTCTTCATATTGAAAGCCTTCCCTTTGATAGCTAGTTTTATAGGAATCACTAGTCATAATAAGGCAACCGTGACCAATAACGTTTATATGAGCTGAGGCAATATCCTGAGGATTTAGGTTCTTCTCCTCAACCAGACGGAGAATCTCTTCTGTCTCGTCCTGATTCTCAATATCATCATTGAATAAGATCTCCCTAGTTTTCCAGGCTTCTTCCCCAACGATATATGTATGCGCATGGAGAATCATTGAAATCTTAGGGAACTTCTGGAATAAATACCACCTCCGCAGAGTGTCTGAAGAGGGATCAAATGGACCATAACAACATAACTCGTTTGAATTGTGTGGGACACATGGAACTAAATCTTCACAGGTAATTTTCCTTTTGGGCATGTTTGTTCGCGTTATGTACATTGTCCCATCACGTAGATCTCTTACACAAGCATTTCCCGTGTATCGTCCTCCATCCAAGCAAGTCTTGCTCACCCTTTCAACATGTTGAAAGAACTTGGCAAAGTGATCTAAAATTTCTTCAGTATTTTGGAATATCGGTCCGGTTGATTTATCACGTCTAATTTTCATTCCAAGATCTTTCATCTTCAGAATCCCAAATATCTATATCTAACCCAAGACATGAAAGGAACAATTTATAGCTCTCCCAAATCTCTTTATCTTTTATGATATATTGTTCCGCTTCAGGCCAACGTCCTTTTATTATGTGTTTAGCATACCAATAAGCTGAAGTGGAATCAGTTATTATCGATGCTTCTGCCTCTGGCCAGCGACCTTTTATCACGTATTTCGCGTAAGAAAAAGCTGTAAGAGGATCTTTTGCGATTAAGGGTTCGGCTTCGGACCAGCGTCCTTTAATCACTTCTCTTGCATATCCACATGCTGATACAAAATCTTTCTTCCTCAAGATATAGATTTCCCACTGAAGGTCTTTTCCCTTTACCATGTCTCCACCTGCCAAATATCAAGTTCTAGACCAAGAGGGGCTAGGAAGTCTTCTACGTACATTTCCCAAATGCAAGGGTCTTTTTTAAGCTGTGGTTCCATTTCAGGCCAACGCGTCTTCACGAAATTTTCTGTGTAAGGTAGGAGCAATTCAGGCCTCTCCGCAATTATAGATTCCGCCTCGATCCAACGGCCTTTTATTACGTCTCTTGCATAACAAAATAGGAGGAAAGGGTCCTCTTGGTTTAACAACTGTTGCTCTCTATCTAGGTCCCTTCGCATTACCAGTCTTCTACTTCCCAAGTATCTAACCCTAACCCAAGACGTGAAAGGAACAATTTATAGCTCTCCCAAACCACTTCGTCTTTTATGATATATTGTTCCGCTTCAGGCCAGCGTCCTTTTATTACCTCTCTTGCATATTCACACGCAAATCCTGGGTATTTTTGCACGAAGGGGTCTACATCCGGCAAAGCCTCTTCAATTCGATTAAAAACATAGGTGTACTTCATGGGTTACCAAGTTGGCTCTACATCCCATATATCAATCTCTTGACCAAGTTCTCTCAAGAAAAGCATATAGCTACCCCAACAGCCAGCAGAAGTCTTTAGGAGATTCTCGGCTTCAGGGCAACGACATTTTAAAGCATATACTACAAACCTGAATATTGTAGAAGGATCCTCAGTCTGTAAAACTAAGTCTTGCTACTCTTCTATGTCTTCATACACTGTATCTCTGCGCATGGCAACATCCAGTGCCTGTCTTACAAGTCCTTTTTGTGTGTAGTCCATAATCATATATCGACAAATTCTTGGTAATTTATACGGATCAAACATAGAAATTCCAAGGCTTTGTACCTTGGAATTTCCTCTCTACCACCCTTACGACCTGTTTTTATGGATTAGGCGGCCAACTGTAGGGACTATCTTTGTCCACGTAGACAGCTGATGCTACCTGCATTAATTTTGCTGTGTAATAAGTGATGATCAATCCATGACGTGCTACTCTCTCGTAATAAAATGTTCCATCACAAAGATCAATCCTCTGAAGCAACCAAGCGGAGTAATAGTACTGGATGCCCGTCAACTTCACCGAGACACGATAAGAGATCAAATCATAATAATTGCCATTTCCCGGACAATAATAAAGTGGGACAGGTTCTAAATTAAAACCACTCTGCTGAAGGATCTGAAGTTCTGTTAATTGAGGTTGTTTAGGTCTAGAGAGATTATTAGTTCTTTCATCACAACCAAAAAGTAAACATAAGAGCAACAATACCAGCAACGCAAACAAAAATTTCTTCATACGACTCCCCTCTCTGTAACTCCTAACATCTTGTTAGTGAGCGTTTATTTAGGAGAGTTCAAATATGATTAAATTCTTTCTGTCATACGGGTTCTAAGGTTTTGAGAGATCTACGGGAGGTCTGAGCCCATCATTTACCATTGCTGCAAGGCATACTAGCATTGGTAAGTCACCCCAAAGTTCTATTTTAAGCTTCTTCAATGACTTTTTTGGAGGTATATGCTTATTTACATAATTGTAAACATGGAACTGAGTATACAAAGAATCAAGAGGGGCACCGAAGAGCCATTTAACTGCTGTTCGCAAAACCTCGTCTTCGTATAAGGGTCTTGATACTACATTAGACTGTTGCTTGGTGAGCTTTACCTTCGGCATTCCTGCTTTCCGCAAGATCTTTTTTAGCCTCTTCACGTCTTTCTTTGGTATTACATTCATACCTTCTTCTCCAAGTCTCTAGAATCTGTCCTCGTCTAGATCGTAGTATTCTAGCATATCTTCATCTGGGCACCAAAATGATTCCATAGTGGGATCACCAGCTTGCTGACAGCATTCGGAACAAGGATAAACCGAAGTACTGCCTTGGTCATGAATACAATCTTGACATTTAAGATAGATAGTCGCAGTTCTTAGCTTTTCGCGTAAACTATCTAGCTCTTCAATCATCTCGTTTACATGATGATTTTTAATCGCGCCTGCTTGATTAATTGCCTGCAACTCTTCAAATCTGTGTAGTATCATAATGCCTCCTGTAAAATATTTATGGGGCAGTTATACGTATCAGACATAAAAATTTCAAGGCTTCAATACCTTGGAATTTTAAATGCTAGAAAGAATACATAGCGAGGTCATCTCGGTCAGGAGAGGGCATTCGGACTCTTGTATGCTTCGGTAAGAGATGCTTTATTTGATTATGAATTTCCGGGTTTATTCCAATTAGGTCTTTATCAGAATAGATCGTGACAATATCTTTAATTTTGAAAGTTGAACCCAAAGTAGGATGATACCCTTCTATTATTCCATCGGCTCTCAGCTCTGCATTTATCTCTTCTGCCAGTCTCCTGGCATGTAAGGCTCCTATGGAAATATCTGAATATTTCTCCATTATGGGGCTTCTTCCCAAATCTCTCGTCCTGCCTCATTTAATTCTATTTCGTTCTCGTCTAACCATGTGTGAGGCATTTCATCACCAGATTGCACCACAATACCATGCACTCTAATGGTTTCATCTTCGTCACTATAAACTTCTGTCACATCAAAAGCATCTGGATCATATTGTATGAAGATCTGGACTCTAATCCCTCCAATTTCTTCAAAACCAACATGAGTCGCCATAGCGATCTTATTTATAGGCAATTCTGAGTATTTCTCCTGAGACATGAGTTACTCCCATTTTTACCAAGATTGAATTAGATCTTCACCCTCATGAGATAATGCTTCTTCAATTGTCTCACGGTTTTGTTCCCAAACCTCTTCCGGAATTATATCATCGTGATTTTCTTCGTTAACTACGTGAGTGACCTTGATTAACTTTCCTGAGGCATCAACAACTCCGTATATCCTCCACCATTTATCAGGGTATAGCAATGTCGTCTCAACCTTAAATAAGCCACCGTCACCAAGACCTCTGGCAATTTTATTGGTGGATAATCCTGAATATTTCTCCTGAGACATGGACTACTCCCATCCTTCTTCTGATTTCCAAAGGTCTACAGCTTGTTCTGACTCCTTGAGGGTATCTAAATATGACTCCCAATAGACGGGGTGGTCCTTTAAGACCTTTTCTCCTTTAGGGAATCTTTGTCCCTTTAAGGCCTCCATGAAATATCGGTAAGCTGCAGATGGAGTAGTTATTAAGGAGTCTTCTGCTTCAGGCCACCTGCCTTTTATTACATCTCTAGCGTATTTATATGCAGTCTGTGGGCAGTCTATTATCATCGGCTCTGCTTCAGGCCACCTACTTTTGAGGATGTTATTTGCATAGACATAAGCCCAATACGGGTGTGTTAAGAGGATAGGTTCTGCTTCGGGCCACCTCCCCTTTTTCACTTCTGCAGCATAAAAGTATATCTGCTTTGGGTCTTGGGAGTCTAGGATATCCTGCTCCCTCATGGGTCCCTCAGAGGCTAATTTCGATACAGGTATATTTGAATACTTTTCCATCAATCCCAGTCATCTGATTGCCAAATATCCATACCTTTTCCTATCTCTCGTAGGAATTCTTGGTAATCATTCCAGTACATTCTATCTGTCTTTATAGCAGGTTCAGCTTCAGGCCAACGATTCTTCAAAATGCGTTCTGCATACATATGTGCTGAGAATGGATGCGTTGCTATGATAGGTTCAGCTTCAGGCCAGCGTCCTTTAATTACCCAAAGAGCATATTTATAAGCTGCATTAGGGTGTTCTAAAATAAAAGGCTCGGCTTCAGGCCACCTACCTTTAATAATTTCTTTTGCGTAAAGAACTGCAAGA
>Ga0180433_10002916_pt1 | contig 25766 bp, 28 predicted proteins | sample SS_ome_8_FD_132980 | JGI IMG/M metagenome (GOLD analysis project Ga0180433, IMG submission 132980) | Hypersaline lake sediment archaeal communities from the Salton Sea, California, USA - SS_1_D_1 metaG | ecosystem: Environmental > Aquatic > Non-marine Saline and Alkaline > Hypersaline >... | reverse complement strand
GCCGATCGAGATCGCACGGGAGATGTTCGCCCTCGCCGACGGGATGACGCTGAGCGCGAAGAAGGACGGCTTGGCGAACATCGGTGGAATTCTGGCGTTGAACGATCCGGGCCTCTACGAGCGTGCGCGGGATCGGCTGATCCTGATGGAAGGATTCCCGACCTACGGAGGGCTCGCCGGACGAGACCTCGAAGCGATCGCCGTTGGGCTGTTCGAAGCATTGTCGCCGGAGTACCTGGCCGATCGCGTCGGGCAGATCCGCTATCTCGGAGAGGGATTGAAGCAGTGCGGCGTTCCGATCGTCGAACCGATCGGGGGGCATGCGGTCTTCATCGACGCCCTCGCTCTCGTCCCCGACCTGCCGCAGTCTGCCTTCCCCGCCCTCGCGGTGACGAACGCGCTCTACCTGGAGGCGGGGGTCCGCGGTGTCGAGATCGGCAGCGTCATGTTCGCCCACGAAGGGGACGACGGCTGGATCGTCTATCCAGAGCTGGAGCTCGTCCGGCTCGCGGTCCCGAGGCGGATGTACACGCGCGAGCACCTCGACCACGTGATCGACGGCATGGCTGCGGTGGCGGCACGGAAGTCGGATCTCTCCGGCTATCGGATCGTCGAGGGGAGCGGTCCGCTTCGGCACTTCGTCGCTTCGTTCGAGCCGCTCGACGCGGCGTAGAGGGCTCGTAGAGTGCTGGAGGCACGCGCGGGGGAGATCGCAGCCGTCGGGACCGCGGTCCTCTGGACGCTGACCTACGTGCTCTTCACCGCGGCCGTGCGACGACTCGGACCGTCGGTTCTGAATCGGCTGCGTCTCCTCGTCGCGCTGGTCCTACTTGCGGGGACGCACCTCGTTGTCTTCCGGACCCCGATTCCACTTGGGGCGGAGGCCGCTGAGTGGGGCTGGCTCGTGCTTTCCGGCGTCCTAGGCTTCGCCATCTCGGACGCGCTTCTCTTTCGGGCGTTCTTCCATATCGGGGCGCACCGATCGTCGCTGGTGATGTCGCTTATTCCTCTGGTGAGTGCGCTGATGGCGTGGGCGGTCTTCGGCGAGCGGCTGACCTGGATCCAAGCGGTCGCCGGTCTCGTGACGATCTGCGGGATCGCCTGCGTCGTCTCCGCTCGCAGGACCGAGGACCGGGTTGCACGGAATCGGGGGGCGCTGCTCGGCATCCTCTTCGCGCTCGGCGCCGTCGTCGCGCAATCCTCGCGCTACATTCTGTCGGTCCAGGGGATGCGCGGCGGACTCCCGCCCCTCTCGGCGAACCTCCTTCAGATTCTCGCGGCGACCGTCGCGGTCTGGGCGGTTGCCCTGGTCCGGGGAACGGCGAAGTCGACCTTCGCTCCGCTCCGGGATCCGGTCGCCGCGACGACGATGATCGGAGGTGCGTTTGCCGGCCCATTCCTCGGCGTCACGCTGTCGTTGGTTGCACTGAGCCGGGCGCCGGTCGGCGTCGCATCGACGCTGATGGCCCTGTCGCCGGTCTTCCTGCTTCCGATTTCGCGGCTCGTCTTCAAGGAGCCGATCACCCTGCGTGCGGTTGCCGGGACGCTCCTTGCCGTCGCCGGGGTCGCCGTCCTCTTCCTCGGCTAGGAAGAGGCTAGAGTCCCTGGGGGAGGGCGCCGCGAACCAGCTTCGGCGGATCGACCGTCAGGTCGAGAATCGTCGATGCCTCGCCCCCGGTGACGCCTTCGACAATGAGATCGACCCAGCCGAACCGATCGATGATCTCGTCAATCCGGCAAAGCGGCGGTTCCCCGGAACGGTTGACGCTCGTTCCGAAGAGCGGCCGATCGAGCTGCGCGACGGTGTCGAGGAAGAACGGGTGATTCGGCACGCGAACCCCAACGGTTTCCCCGAGGACGGCCGAGCGTGGGGCGGACTCCGACGCAGGCAGGAGAAGGGTGTACGGGCCGGGAAGGAGGCGGTCGATCGCACGCCGTGCCGCGGGCGAGGGGTGCGCGTAGCGATCGATCGAGGCGATCGAAGGGAGGTGGAGCGTGAACGGACTCTCCGGCGAGCGCCCCTTCGCCTCCCGCACGCGTTCGAGAACGGTCTCGTCCCAGGGATTCCCGCCGATCCCGTGGACCGTCTCCGTCGGGAAGACGAGCGTCAAACCGGTCTCCAAGGCCTCGAGGACGAACCCCGGGAGCTCGGGATCGTCGACCTGCCGGACGCGAGGGATCATGCGCAGATGAAGTGGATGACGTCTCCGTCCTCCACGACGTAGTCGTGCCCGGCGCGGCGGATGCGCCCCATCTCTCGGAGGGCTTTCTCCGAGCCCGATTCCAGCAGCTCCTCGAGGACCATGACCTCGGCGAGGACGAAGCGATCGGCGAAGTCGGAGTGGATCTTCCCGCCGGCGTCCGGGGCCAACGTGCCTTCGGTGACCGTCCAGGCCCGGACCTCGGGGCCCTCGAAGGTGTAGAACGTGACGAGCTTCAGGAGGCGATACCCGGCCCGTACAAGCGCCGAGAGGCCCGTCTCGGCCAGGCCGTACTCGGCGAGGTACGACGTCGCCTCCTCCGGCGTTCCGGCGACCTCCGCGACCTCGGCCTCCAGGCGCCCCCTCAGGAGGACCGCTTCGGTGCCCCGAGAGCGAGCCAAGTCGATGACGGCCTTCGAATGCTCGTTCTCCCCTTCGTCTCCGACGTTGGCGGCGAAGAGGACGGGCTTGGCGGTCAGCGGCGAGGCTTCGCGGAGAAGCTCGTCTAGGACCGCTTCCTGCGGGATCGCTCGAACCGGAACGCCGGAGGCCACCTGCTCCATCAACCGGTCCCACGCGGCGGCGCGCTCCGGGGCCTTGCGGTCGGTCCCCTTCGCCTCCTGGTGCAGGCGGTGGGCGAGCCGGCTCAACGTCTCGTGATCCTTCAGCAGAAGCTCCGTCTCGACGATCTCGATGTCTCGTACGGGGTCGACGTCACCGGCGACGTGGGCGACGTTCTCATCCTCGAAGCAGCGAACGACGTGGCAGATCGCATCGACGGCGCGGATCTGTGACAGAAACTGGTTCCCCATCCCCTCGCCTTCGTTCGCGTGCTCGACGAGGCCGGCGATGTCGACGAACTCCAAGTGCGTCGGGACGCGCTCCTTCTCCGGGTGGAACGCTGCGAGCCGGTCGAGGTTCGCATCGGGCACGGAGACAGTTCCCACGTTCGCTTCGATCGTGCTGAACGGGTAGCTCTCCACGCGTGCACCGGCGTTCGCCAGCGCATTAAAGATCGTTGACTTCCCCGCATTCGGCAGTCCGACCAGACCGCACGAGAACCCCATCTTCCGCTCCTTTCCGGCGACCGCCACTATAGAGGCGGTCCGGAGACTCGACAAGGTGACGGGCCTTCCGGATTCGGCTAGACTCCAGCAAAGGAAGGGGATACCTATGCCCGATGCGAGCGTGAGGATCTGTCTTCCGGATCTCGGCGACGTGGAGTCGGTCGTTGTCGTGGAGTGGCTGGCATCGGTCGGCGACATCGTCGGCGAGGGAGACGATCTCCTCGAAGTGGAGACGGAGAAGACGTCGTTCGTCGTCCCTTCCCCAGCGGCGGGTCGGCTGCGCGCGATCCACGCGCGCGACGGCGACCGCCTGGAAGCAGGTGGTGTTCTTGGAGAACTCGAGGCTGCCTAGGCGGCCGATCGACCACCAAGCGCTCGGCCGGATGCGCTACGCCGATGCGCTCGATCTTCAGCGACGTCTCTGGAGGCTGCGCGCGGAAGGACGAATCGCCGATCGGTTGCTCACCGTCGAGCACGATCCGGTCTTCACCATCGGACGCCGAGGGTCCCTCGACAATCTGCTCGTCTCCGAGGAAGCGCTTCGAGCCGAGGGGATCGAGCTGTTCGAGATCGAACGGGGGGGCGACATCACCTATCACGGGCCTGGGCAACTCGTTGCCTATCCGATCCTCGATCTCCGCGAGTACGATCGCGATGTGCGGAAGTACGTCGGCGGACTGGAGGAAGCGATCCTCAGGACGCTCGATGCGTTTGGGATCGTCGCCAGACGTGAGGCGGGACGACCGGGCGTCTGGGTCGAGGGTCGGAAGATCGCCTCGATCGGGGTTCACGTACGCCGCTGGGTGACGATGCACGGTCTGGCGTTGAACGTCGAGATCGCAGCCTCGCACTTCGCGATGATCCGTCCGTGCGGCCTCGACGTGCGCACGGTCTCGATGGCGGATCTGCTTGGCGACGTGCCGAGCCTGGGGGCGGTCTGCGAGGTCCTCGTCGACCGCACTTCGGAGGTCTTCGGATGGAGGGTCCGATCGATCGATCGGATCGAGCAGGAGGAGCGTGGGGTTGTCGGATCGACCGCTGTGGGTTAGAGGACGAGCGCCGACGGCGAGTCAGGCCGTTGCGATCCGCGAGGTCCGGGAGATCCTCGACCGTCGCCGGGTGCACACCGTCTGCCAGAGCGCCCGGTGTCCGAACGCGGCGGAGTGCTGGGGACAGGGGACCGCGACGTTCATGATCCTCGGCGAGATCTGCACGCGCGCCTGCCGCTTCTGCGCCGTTCGAACCGGAGATCCTGGCGGGAAGGTCGATGAAGGGGAGCCGATGCGTGTCGCCGAGGCGGTCCGCGAACTCGGTCTCGAGTATGTCGTCCTGACCTCTGTCGACCGCGACGACCTCGACGACGGAGGTTCCGGCCTCTTCGCCGAAACCGTGACACGAATCAAGCGAGGATCTCCGGATGCCGTCGTGGAGGTGCTGATCCCGGACTTCTGTGGCGATCCTCGAGCGCTCCATCGGATCCTGTCGAGCGGGGCGGACGTCATCGGGCACAACCTGGAGACGGTGGAGTCCCTCACACGGGACTGCCGCGATCACCGCGCCAGCTACGGCCAGTCGCTCGACGTGCTGGCCTACCTGTACAAGAACTCCCGCGATCGTCGCCGTTGCGTGAAGAGCGGGATCATGCTCGGACTGGGGGAGCGCCGTCGAGAGGTCCTCGACACCTTCGCGGACCTGCGGGACGTGGGGGTCGAGATCCTGACGATCGGTCAGTACTTGGCGCCGACGATCTCGTCGACCCCGGTGATGCGGTTCGTCCCTCCCGAGGAGTTCGACGAGCTCGCCGTCGAGGCCAGACGGCTCGGCTTCCGGGCCGTCGTCGCCGGCCCGCTCGTCCGGAGCTCCTACCACGCGGCCGAGGCCTACGCGAGAGCATGCGGCTGATCGTCGATCGGATCCCCGCGGATCCGGCCTTCGGCCTGGCGATGGAAGAAGCGCTCTTCGAGTCGATTCGTCGCGAGGGCTCGAGCCTCGCCCGCCTGTGGGTGAATCGACGTGCGATCGTCATCGGCAGGTCTCAGGCCGTCGCCTCGGAGGTCGACTTGGCGGGGGCGGAGGAAGACGGGGACCCGGTCCTCCGTCGGATCAGCGGAGGGGGAACGGTCGTCCACTACCCGGGGAACCTGAACGTGTCCGTTATGGTCGCTTCTTCGAGCCCGAGCCTCTCGGTGGCGGAGGCCTTCGCACAGCTCGGCGGCGCGATCGCCTCCGGACTGCGGATCTTGGGTGCGAAGGTCGACGTCCGCGGGAATCGGCTCCTCGGTGAGGGTCGCAAGCTGGGCGGTGCGGCCCAGGCGCGACGCGGGGATGCACTCCTTGTCCACAGCACGATCCTCGTGTTCCCGGCGCGGCGGCCGATCGAGAGGAATCTCCTCGCCCACCGGAGCGAATACCGCCCGCTCGGTGTGGCGTCCCGGGCCGAGCCGATGACGAATCTGACGGAGGTTCTCGGGCGGGACGTCGGCATCGAGGAGGTCGCAGCGGCCATCGCCGATGGACTCGAGCGGGAGCTCCTGCAGGGGGAGTCGATGCAACCGAGCGGGGTGCGCGAGTCGGAGGCCGAACGCGCCCTGACGCTGGTGCAAGAGAAGTACGGGAGTGACGCGTGGAACCGGTCTCGCTAGAAGACCAGCGGATTGTCGAGCTGCAGATCGGGCGGCGACCCCGTGGGCTCACCGGCGTGGCTCGACGATGTCGCTACGGGTACCCACAGGTCGTCCGCGTGCATCCGATCGTGAACGGGACGCCGTTTCCGACCCTCTACTGGCTGAGCTGTCCCCTGTTGGGCTATGGGATCGATCGAATGGAGTCGGCGGGCTGGGTTGGCCGACTCGAGATGCGCTTGGAGCGTGAGCCCGAGCTGATGGAAGCCTTCGGACGCGCTCGGGAGTCGTACATCCGCGAACGGTTCGAGCAGCTGAGCGCAGCAGAACGACGCGATCTGGAAGCCCGCGGACAGACGGCGAGCCTCCTCGAGCGGGGCATCGGAGGCATCACTCGACCGGATCGGATCAAGTGCCTCCACCTACACGTCGCACATGAGTTGGCACGGGCCAACCCGATCGGCGCTCTCGTTGTCGAGGCGCTCGACTGGATCGAGTGTGCGGCAGAAAAGGTGATCTGCTCCACCCTGGAGCGGGTGGAGCAGATCGATCAGATCAATCGATAAGCCCGTCTGGGCCGTTCCTCTTCCTTCGCCCTCCTACGGGTCCGCGTGGACCATCGGCGGCCGGTTGACGTTGGCGACGTGGATACAGAGCGAGTCCGTTGCGGACAGGCCGCACGGATCGGTGACCGTCAGGGTGACGATCAGGTCGATCCCCTCGCAGACGTCGGTGATCGGCGCGGTGAAGATCGGCGCGACCGTGCACAGATCGGAAAGGAGTCCTCCGCCTTCCGACGTCCACGCATAGACGAGCGCATCGCCGTCCGGGTCGACGACATCCGGGGTGAGGCGGATGCACTCGCCCTCGTTGATCGTCAGTCCCGGTCCGAGTTCGACGGAAGGCGGCCGGTTGACGTCGAGCACCGCAACCGTCACCGAGTCCGAGGCGGTGAGTCCGCACGGATCGGTTACGGTCAGGCAGATCGTGACCGTCTCGCCCTCACAGCAGTCGGTGAGGGGAGCGACGAAGATCGGGTTCGCGGGATCGGAGCTGTCGATCGTTCCGCCTGTGATCGACCACAGGTACTGGAGCTGCTCGCATTCCGGATCGACAACGACCGGTGCGAGTCGCACCGTGGCGCCCTCGTCCATCGCGAAGTCCGGTCCCAGATCGACGGTCGGCGGCCGGTTCACGTTTCGCACGCGGACCACGACCGAGTCGCAGACGGCAGCACCACAGGGGTCAATCGCGGAAACGGTCAACGTGACGGTCTCCCCGTCGCAGTTGTCGATCATCGGCGCGTAGAAGACGGCCTGAAGCGCCGTCGGATCGTCGAAGCTTCCGACGCCGCTGGAAACCGTCCAGTGGTACGCGAGGATGTCGCCATCGTGATCCCCGGCGACAGCCTGCAGCGTGACCGCCGTCCCCTCGTCGACGCAGAGGTCGTAGCCGGCGTCGATCATCGGGGCGTGATTCACGTTGTTGACGCGCAGGATGAAAGCGTCCGTCGCCGATGCACCGCAGCTGTCGACCGCCGTCAGTGTGACCTGGACTTCGATGCCTTCACAGCCATCGATCATCGGCGCCGTGTAAACCGGGTCGAGCGACACGGGATCGTCGAGCGATCCGGCGCTGACCTGCCACATGTACTGAACGACGTTGCAGTCGGTGTCCGAGACGACCCCGTGCAGCTGGATCGACTCTCCTTCGTTCAGCGTCTTCGCGTCGCCCGGCGGACAGACCGGAACGACCGGCATGGGAGCCGGTGCCGGATGCATGACGACAGGCGGAGCGCACGGCGGCTCAATCGCCGTCGGGCAGACGGGCGCGGCCGGAATCGGCGCACATCGCGGGAAGCACGGCTCGCAAGGAGCGCTCACCGGCTCTCCCTCCAATAGCACGTCGACGCTGTCGGAGACGTGAAGCCTGTCGCAACCCAGGCCTCCGAGGAGAACGTCGCGGCCGGCGCCACCGTCGAGCACGTCGTCCCCGGACTCCCCTTCGAGCGAGTCGTTCCCGGGTCCGCCGCAGATGACGTCGTTCTGCACGCCACCGAAGAGCAGGTCGTCGCCCTCGCCACCGTCGAGGAGGTCGTTGCCTGTGCCGCCCTCGAGGATGTCGTTGCCGTTTCCGCCGACCAGGACGTCGTTCCCGTCGAGTCCGATCAGGAAGTCGTCGCCGCCGTACCCGAAGATGAGATCGTTCTCGTCGGTTCCGTAGAGCGTGTCATCTCCGTCGGTTCCGTGGATGACGTTGGTGATTCCAAGGCATGCGTATTCCGGCGGGATTCCGGACGGTCGGATGTCCGGCACCGAGATCCGCTGTTCCGGTTCGACCGCTGCGAACAGCGCATCGAGGAGGCCCGAAGCCTCGCGAACGCTCCAGTAGCTTCCGCCCGTCTCGAGAGCGAGGGCTCGGAGGGTGTCTCCCGCTTCGTCTTCGATGTCGATTCCGATGACGTGAACGATGATCGGCGGGTCCATCGTGGCGAGCATCTTCGCCACGACGTCGTGCTGCCCTCCGCAGTTCCCTTCCCCGTCACTCAGAAGGATGATGGTGCCGCCGTTGGGAAGCTCATTGGCGGCGACCACGAGTGCGTCGGCCAGCGGGGTCTTCCCCCGGGCTGCGACGCCGTCGAACGACGCGATCATGGCGTCCCGCACGTCTGCCCCGAAAGCGCCGAGACTATAGAGGAGCTCGATGTCCTGGCAGCTCTCCACCTCGTTCTCGTGGTTGATCCGGTGCCCGTAGACCATCAACCCCACGTTCCCCTGCGCCGGCATTCCGAGCAGAAGGTCGGTGAGGGCCGTCTTCGCTGCGGAGATTCGCGTATCGAGGTCGAACGGCTTGTTCATGCTGTTCGACGCATCGAGGATGAAGACGAGATTCTCCGGTGCTGCGCCGGCGGCGAGTACGGTCGTACAGACCACGAGAGCGGTCACCGCCAGCGAAAGCAATGCAGTTCGCATGCTGTACCTCCTTACCGATTGATCCGACAAGTGCTGCGGCGATTCTAGCCGATCAAGGGTGCCGGATACTGTGATCTGGATTACAGATTGCGCGTTTTCGGGGGGTGTTCATCCGCGAGGGCTTCGAGGAGTTCACGGCGACGTCCGGTTGGGATCATCGCCTGGAGGCTGCCCCCCCGAGTCCAGCCGCAGCCGACGACTTCTCCTCGGAAACAGAGGGCGACGAAGCCGTCGGACGCGTCGCTGTCGAGTCGCCGGCCGAGGAGGAGGGCTTCGAGAGGTGCTAGCTCGAGCTCGATACGCGACTGCTCGATCCGGCTTCCCAGATGAATCAGGAAGGCCGAGGTCGGCTTGAGGCCTTTCGGCGTGCGGCGGAGAGCACGCAACCCCGCCGGGCGCTGCGATGCGACATTGGGACGGGGGAAGAGGGTCGAGGCCCAGATCTCGTCGCGATGCTCCTCAAGACGAATCTCGTCGAACGTCTCCGGAGGGACGCCGAATCGGGAAGCAAACAGCGCGATGACTTCGCTACGCAACGGGTCGTTCGACATGAGCGACGAAGCCTCCTCCACTGTCGAGATGTTGCGGGTAGACGCGGGCGCACGCGGTGACCGCAGGATCGAAGGCGGTCTCCTCCCAAGTAGGAAGCCCCGGAGCCGTCCGGAACGGCGCGTCCACCGGAATCAGGCGGGCATCCCTTGCCTCCAGCAGGTGGGAGACGACGGCCTCGTTCTCCTCCGGAGCGAAGGTGCAGGTGGAGTAGACCATCCTTCCGCCGGGAGACAGCAGGTCGTAGGCGCGAACGATCAGACGCCGCTGAAGGCGGGCCAGCCGTTCGATCGTGGCCGGAGACGCGCCTTCGCGAAGGGAGTCATCCTTTCGGAGCGTTCCCTCGGCCGAGCAGGGCGCATCGACGAGGATTCGATCGAAGCGTGCTCGCATCGGAAAGGACTCCCCCCGGTATCGGGTCACGGTCACGTTCAGGGTGCCCATGCGGTTGACGTTGGCGAGCAACGCCTGCTGGCGGCGCCCGCTCGGTTCGTTCGCCAGAAGACTCCCGCGGTTGCTCATCCGCTCCGCCGCCTGAGTCGTCTTGCCGCCGGGCGCGGCACAGAGATCGAGAACGGCCTGGTCCTCCCGCGGATCGAGGACGCGCACCGGGAGCGTCTGCGTCGCTTCCTGAACGTAGAAGAGGCCGAGCCAGTGCTCGATCCGACGACCGACGGGACGATCGACACGAAGGAGCGTCTCGTCCCAGGGGGTCGGCGTTGCATCGAACCCGGCACGGACGAGGCGACGCCTGAGGGCCTCGGGATCGATCCGAAGGGTGTTCGTCCGCAGGGTGAGCGGTACCGGGCGTGAGCAGGCGGCCTCGAAGGCGGGCCAATCGGGGATGATCCCCCGGTAGCGTGGCGTCAGCGCGGCGAACGGGGCGGCTTCGGGGCGGCTCACGGTGCTCCGGGTACGGAACGTGACAAGTTCACAGTGTTCGATCCTGCTGACGAAGCCGGCGGTGTCGAAGGGGGCCCCGAACCGCGGGCGCGCTCACCCCTCGCGTGCCCAGTACGCACGGACGAGCTGGTCGCCATGGGCATGCTTGATGTCGAGGTTCCCTTTGCAGGCGCTCTCGATCGCCTTTCCGATGCGCAGGGCGAGATGCCCGTTCGTCGTTGCGATCTCCGTCGACTCCGACTCCTCTTCGATCCACATGATGCGTTGGAGAGGACGCTGTGCGGCGGCGGACGAGGCCTGGTTGTGCGCGATGTTGAGGATCTCTTTGCGATGCTGGTCGAGATAGCCGCCGCTCAAGTAGAGAAGTCCACCGGGGTGTCCGTCGATCTCCCGCTTGCAGGCCGGGCAGTGGCTCTCGTTGGGCCTCTGGTCCGTCGCGTTCTCGCCAGCGGTCTGCCATCGCCCGTTTCGGTAGACCAGATGGCACCGAGGGCAGACCGTCGGCTCCGGGTACTTGCGCCCCTCGTGGTATGGATTCGTGCTGCCGCCACCGATGCGTCCGCGCTTCTCCCCTTCAGGCATGCACATCACCACCTCGCGATGCTCGCGAATGTCAGTGTAGGAATGGAACGGTAGACTGCAACTGCTGGGTAGGGATTCCGTAACCCCCGTCGGGCCGCCGCAAGCGGCTAGCCCTCTTTCTCGGCGAGGAGCTTCTCGAGGAAGGCGATCGCTTCTCCGACGTTCGAGATCTTCTCGGCCTCTTCGTCCGGAATCTCGACCGCAAACTCGTCTTCGAACTCCATGATCAGCTCGACCGTGTCCAGGGAATCGGCCCCGAGATCCTCGACGAAGGACGATTCGGGCGTCACTTCGTCCGGGTCGACCATTAGCTGCTCACAGATGATCGTCTTCACCTTCTCCGAGATGTCGCTCATACCGACGTACCTCCCTTTTCTTGCACCTTCTAGGGGTGCATGCCCCCATTCACCCCGATCAGCTGACCAGTTATATAGGAAGCCTCTTGGGAAAGCAAGAAGCAGACGAGAGCGGCCACCTCGTCCGGCTTTCCCGGACGTCGCAACGGAATCCGTTCGAGGAAGGCCTCGCGGATCTCGTCGCGCAGTTCCGCGGTCATGTCCGTCTCGATGTAGCCGGGGGCGACCGCGTTGACCCGCACATCCTTGCCGGCGAACTCCTTGGCGACGCTTCGGGCCAGAGCGACGACTCCCGCTTTCGACGCGGCGTAGTTCGCCTGGCTGATGTTTCCGGTCTGCCCGACGACCGAGGAGAGGACCACGACGGAGCCGCCCTCGCTTCGCATCAGGTACCGGATCGATGCGCGCACGCAGTGGAAGGTCCCGCTCAGGTTGATCCGGAGGACCTCCTCCCAGTCCTCCGGCGACATCCGGAGGAAGAGACGATCGCGTGTGATCCCCGCATTGCAGACGAGGTGATCGACTCCGCCACACTCCGCTGCGACGCGCTTGATCGCCTCGGTGACCGCCTCGTGTTGCGAGACATCGACGGAGAGGAACCGGGCTCCGGCGAGCGTGGCTTCGAACGCCGCTCCGGCCTCCTCGTTGCGACCGAAGCCGACGATCTGTGCGCCTTCGGCGTGAAGCCGTTCGCAGATGGCGCGTCCGATGCCTCGCGTCGCTCCGGTGACGACGCAGATCCGTCCATCAAAGCGTCCCATCGAGGACCTCCTCGTACGTTCGGAACTCGATCGCGTCCGTGATCCGCGTGCTCATGCCTGTCAGGACCTTCCCTGCGCCGACCTCGACGGCCTCGGTCACGTGGCACTCGACGAGGCGGTCGATCACGCCGACCCATCGAACGCAGGCCGTCATCTGCCCGCGCATCAGGTCTCGGATTCGCTCAGGGGTCTCCTCGGTCTCGCCGGTGACGGCGCTGACGAAGGGGACAGCCGGGGACGAGAAGCTGGTCTTGTCGATCCAGGTCGCGAGCGCTCCCCTCGACGGTTCCATGAACGGAGAGTGGAAGGGCCCGGAGACGTTCAGTCGGATCCCGCGTCCTCCCTCCCGTTCCGCCGCTTCGGAGACGCGCCCGACCGCCTCCTCGGTGCCCGAGACCACGACCTGCCGATGCCCGTTGTGGTTGGCGACGACGACGTCCGGTCCGGCCACGGCACAGAGACGCGTGACTGTCTCCAAGTCTAGCTTCACGACCGCCGCCATGGCGCCGGAGACGGCGGCCATCAGGCGTCCGCGCTCGAGGACCAGTTCGAGGGTCTCCACAGGATCGAGGACTCCGCAGACGGCGAGGGCGGCGAACTCGCCGAGGCTGTGGCCGGCGACGAGGTTCGGCTCGAACCCCGCACGCTGCAGCGCAGCGGCCCGTGCGAGGCTGTCGATCAAGATCGCCGGCTGCGCCGCGTCGGTCCGGGCGAGTCGATCGGTGTTTCCTTCTCGAATCCAGTCTCGAAGCGGGAGATCGTGATCCTCCGCGATGCGGAAGAGCTCCTCGATCTCGTCGGAGGCGGGGGGCAGGGAGTCGGGGAGTCCCCCTTGGCCGGGGAAGAGGAAGGCGATCTTGTGTGTCATGGCTCTACATCCTGAGGACGACGGCGCCGTAGGTGACCCCGGCGCCGAACGCGGTCATCACGACGAGGTTACCCGGCGAGATCCTGCCGTCGCGCCGGGCTTCATCGAGGGCGATCGGGATCGACGCGGTCGACGTGTTCGCGACACGGTCGAGGTTGACGAGGACCCGATCCTCCGGCACCCCGAGACGACGGACGAGGGCGTCGACGATGCGCGAGTTCGCCTGATGCGGAATCACCCAGTCGACATCGTCGAGCGCAACGCCGGCATGGGAGAGTGCCGCGCGGGTCGCCTCCTCCATCATCGGAACGGCGTGTCGGAAGACGCCGGATCCCTCCATCTTGATGAAGTGCTCGCGCGCCACGACGGAGGCCTCGCTCGCCGGCGTCCTCGTGCCCCCCGCCGGCATGTGAAGAAGGAGCGTCTTGTCGGGAGCTCCGAAGAGCGCCGAGCCGAGGATGCCGCCTTCCGCGTCGTCGGCCTCGAGCACGGCGGCTCCTGCGCCGTCTCCGAAGAGAACGCAGGTGCGGCGGTCCGTCCAGTCGGTGACCCGCGAGAGGGCTTCGAGTCCGACCAAAAGGACCCGCTCGAAGAGGCCGCTTCGAAGGAGCCCGTCGGCGACGGCAAGTCCGTAGACGAATCCGGTGCACCCCGCCTTGAGATCGAAGAACGGGGTCGCGCCGAGTCCAAGACCCTCCGCGATGAACGGCGCGGATCCGGGACAGATCATGTCCGGGAAGTTGGTTGCGACCAGGAGGAGATCGACGGACTCCGCCGGACACGAGGCGTCTTCGAGGGCCCGTCTTCCGGCCTCGACCCCCATGCCGGAAGGGAGTTCGTCCTCGGCGAGGAGGTGGCGAGTGTGGATTCCCGTCCGCTGAACGATCCACTCGTCCGATGTCTCGACCCGCTTCGCCAGGTCGTCGTTGGTGACAGTGGTCTCAGGGACGTGGCTTCCGGTGCCGGTGATCCTAGTCCGCATGGCTTCTCCACCCGGAGACGCCATGGGAGAACCGATCGAGGAGTCCTGCCTCCACTTGGCTTCGTGCAACGTCGAGAGCGCTGCCGATCGCAAGAGCGTCGGAGCGCCCGTGTGCGATCACGACCACGCCGTCGACGCCGAGAAGCGGCGCCCCCCCACGGCGCTGGTAGGACATCGTCCCTCGAACCTGTGCGATCGACCCGCTCATCAGGAGTGCGCCGAGCATCGCGACGACACGCCCGCGGATCGTTCGTTTGAAGAGCCTGGCGAGGGCGGCGACCCCTCCCTCGACCGACTTCAGAAAGACATTTCCGATGAACCCGTCGCAGACGACGACGTCGACCGGTCGCTCGTCCAGGACGTGATGTGCCTCCACGTTTCCGACGAACGGGAGCGGGCTTTCCTCGAGTAGCGCGTACGCGTTGCCGATCAGCCGGTTTCCCTTCCCCGGCTCGGAGCCGATGTTCAGCAGGCCGATTTTGGGATCCGGGATGCCGGCGACATCCCGCGCGTAGGCGGCGCCCATCAGGCCGAAGTGCAGGAGATGATCCGGCGTCGAGTCGCTGTTCGCACCGACATCGACGACGTAGAGGTCCTGACCGGTGACGGTCGGAAGCGCCGCGAGCAGCCCTGGCCGGGGAATGCCCTCCAGTCGGCCAAGCACGAAGATCGAACCCGCGACGATCGCTCCGGTGTTCCCCGGGGAGACGAACGCGTCCACTTGTCGATCTCGGAGGGCTTGAAGCCCACGGACGAGGGAGGAGTCCTTCTTCCCGCGGACCGCGGTGACCGGCGCCTCGCTCATCCCCACGACCTGGGACGTCGGCAGGATCTCGAAGCGGTCGCCCGGCTTCTCCCCTTGAGCAGCGAGTGCCGTCCTAAGGGTGTCCGGATCGCCGGCGAAGACGATCTGGGCCCCTGAGCGATGTGCCATGAGCACGCCGCCCTTGACCAGTTCCTCAGGGGGGTTGTCCCCGCCCATGACGTCCAATAGGATTCGCATTGCGGATCACTCCGGCCTGGATCCAGAAAAGCAAATGCCGAGGGTGGGACTTGAACCCACACGGACGTTTAGGGTCCACATGGCCCTCAACCATGCGCGTCTGCCAATTCCGCCACCTCGGCAACACACGGCATGGTATCGGACGGTTCTGGAGGTGTCAACGGGCTCCCACCGGGCTGTATCGCTGAGCCGAACAGGCCCTTCACTTGCCTTCTTCCGCGAATCCGCCTATGATGAACCGCTGTCCAGGCCCGGTGGAATCAAGGGGGCGGAGGTGTCCGGATGAAAGGGAGGCGGCTTGCCCGGTGGGCGAGCGTGTGTCTGCTCGTCGCTATCCTCGTCGGCGCCTTGAGTGGCGCCGCCGTCGCTGAACCGAAAACCTACTCTGGTGTGACTTTCCCGAACGGCGATCTGTCCTTCGCCGATCGCGTGGTCGACTACGTCGCAGCGAGCTGTGTCCGCAATGCCTACGACGATGCGGAAGAGGCCTTGGGTCCTCCCGACGCTTGCGGAGACTGCGAAGGGTGCTACGGCTGTAACGGCTGCGACACCCACGCCGTCGCCCTCGGCTATCGCCTGAGTACGATCGACGATCGCGGCTACCTCGTGATCGAATTCGTTGACAACACGCTCCTCGATGTGGCGGGGGACGACCTGTTCATCTTCATCACCAACGGGAAGCCCGCCGACGTCGAGATCAGCACCAACGGGGTCACGTGGATCTACCTCGGCGTCGCCACCGGTTGTCCGGCGGCGTTCGACATCGGCCCCTACGTGAACGCTGGGGACGAGTTCCGATTCGTTCGCGTCACCGACGTGGCAGCTGACGAGGACTCCTCTGAGTGCCCCGGACCGAGCATTGATGCCATCGGCGCCATGGGCGACGCGCAGGCGGAGGTCTTCTTCGGTGACGCCTCCGGTACGATCGACATTCAACCGGTCGGACAGCTCCTCCTAGACTTCCGTCAGGGCTCAGATGACACACTGATGATCCTCCTGGACACCACCGGGAGCATGGCGGACCTGATCGGCGGCCGTGAGAAGATCGACATCGCCAAGGAGGCCGTGACGGGAGTGCTCGACCGCCTCATCGCAGGGTCGACGGTCGGGCTGCGTGCCTTCTCCAGATGTGGCACCAACAACCTGATCTCGCCGCTCGACGATCCGCTGACGATCGACGAGCTGAAGACCGAGGTCGACGCGCTATTCCCGCAGGGGCTGACGCCGCTCGCCTACACGCTCGAACAGGCGAAGGTCGATGTGGACAGCATTCCGGGTTCGAAGACCCTGATCCTGGTCAGCGACGGCATGGAAACCTGTGGAGGAAACACGACGGCGGCGGCAAGGGAACTCGCCGATGCGCGCTACCCGCTGACGGCGTACGTCATCGGCTTCGACGTCGGTGGGAACCTCGCGGCCCGCGACCAGCTGATCCGGATCGCCGATATCCTCGGAGGGACGTACCTCGACGCGGAGGACGCCGATCAGCTGAGTCTTGCGTTGAGCGTGGCCGCGCCTGTGCAGTACACGATCACCGACGAGGATGGCACCGAGGTGTACGTCGGGCGTCTCGGAGACACCGGCCCAGGCGAGCTGGCGACGGGCACGTACACGATCGTCATCGACTCGATCCCGCCGATCGTCTTGGAGGACGTGAGAATCTCCGGCGACGGGACGACGCGTGTGGTCATCGGCTCCGTGGGCGGAACCTTGACCGCGGAGGTCTTCGAGAACTAGAAGCCAAGGACGATTCCGTTTCGGTGACGCGGCGGCGCTAGAGAAGGGCGCCGCCGTGCACGTTGAGGATCGCTCCGGTGATGTAGGAAGCGTCTTCCGAGGTCAGGAAGGCCACTGCCTTGGCGATCTCCTCCGCTTCGGCCAGTCGTCCCAGCGGAACGGTCCGTTGCACGTCGTCCGGCGGGAACTCGCCGGTCTCCACGAATCCGGGGGCTACGGCGTTGACTCGAATCCCATGCTTCGCTTCCGTCGAGGCGAGCGTCTTGGTCAGAAGGACGATGCCCGCCTTCGCGATCGCATACGGGAGCGTCTTCGGCTTCGCTCGCAGGACCTCCGCGTTCAGGGATGCCACGTTGACGATTTGCCCGGAGCGACGTGCGCGCATGTGAGGCAGGATGGCCCGAGAGCAGAGGAATGCGCTCGTCAGGTTGCTGCGGACGGTCGCGTCCCATTCCTGGGGGCTCGTCTCGTCGAGCGGTTTGAAGTGGAAACTCCCGACGTTGTTGACCCAGGTCTCCACAGGGCCTTCGCGCTCCGCCTCCTCGACCAGTCGGGAGACGTCGTCTTCGTTGGTCACGTCCGCTCGGAGCGTGGAGACGCGGTATCCCGCCGCCGCGAAGGCATCGGCAGCCTCCCCAGCCCGGTCCTCGTCCCGACGGTAGTTGAGAAGGACCTCGGCGCCCCGGCGGGCGAACTCCCACGCGATCGCTCGGCCGATTCCACGCGTGCCGCCGGTGACCAGGACGCGGCGCCGTTCCGTCGACCTAGTGGGCGTCGTGGCCGAGCTCATCGATCACCGATTCGAGATCGCTGCGAACGTGGAGGAGTCCGTCGCGAACGTGCGAGGGGGGAAGCGAGGCGAGTCGAAGCAGCGGATCGGACTCGGAGACCTCGATGTACGCGTCGATCTCCTCGATCACGGAGTTGATCTGCTCGGAGCTTCCGTCGCGTTCCTCGGCCTCGAACAGGGTAATGGACCGCTGCAGGCGTTGGATAGCCCGGCCGATCAGCGTCAGCAGATCCGTCGTTGCCTCGGTTTCCATGGCTGTCTTCTCCCCCATACGATGCGATTGTGCCTGATCCGGCCCGGATCTAGTTCCCCGGGGCACTCCCTCCCTCGAGGTTCTCGCGCATCTCCGAGAGGATCCGGTCCTTCATCCGCGAGACTTGGCGCTGGGAGACACCGAGCTCGTCGCCGACTTCCGATTGGCTCTTCCCGTGGAAGAAGAGCCCCTGAATGACCTGCTGCTGCATCTCCGAGAGCTCCTCGATGGCGAGCAGAACGCGCATCCTCACGTCATGAGGGAGTCCCGAGTCGGGAGGGATCAGCGTCTCGATGGTGAGCGGCGAGGGGTTGGGGTCCGTCTCTCGCCGATCCTGATCGATCGACACGTACGTCATCGACTCTCGACCTCGCAGGAGGGCAGCGATCTGCTCTTCGGTCAGCTCGAGTCGTTCAGCAAGCTGGGCGAGGGTGGGAGGCTTGCCGGTCTCCTGGAAGACCGCCTCCTCCGCCTGCTTGATCCGGCGGTTCATCGTCTGCACCCACTGAGGGATCCGGATGGTGGCGTGCTTGTCGCGGATGTAGTGGCGGATCTCGCCGCGGATCAGGTAGGTCGCATAGGTGGAGAACCGCGTCTCCTTCGCAAGATCGAAGTTGGCGACTGCGTTAAGAAGGCCGATGTATCCGGCCTGAATCAGATCGTCGAGGGGTTCCCCGGAGTGCAAGAACCGCGCGGCGATCGACTTCACCAGCCCGATGTTCCGCTGCACGATCTCTTCCTGGAGTGCCGCAACAGTATGCGGCCGGGCGGTGGCGCTGTTGTGTGTCGCACTCGCCTCACGAAGAAGCGTGATGACCTCCTCGTTCGACAGGGCTCGTAGCGGTGTCGACCCAGGCTCACGCATCGCTGGACATCTCTCCCTCTGGACGATTCCTTCTCCGACGACGGAGTATAGCCGCTCGGGTCGTCTCCGAGGGAGTGTATTGCGCTACAGCGGCTGCAGAACGAGCAACAGCCCGACCAGCGCGACCAGGGTGACCAGACGGATCACGTCGCCCCACGGGATCTCGGGGGGGCGGATCCGGTCGTAGGGCGAGGGACAGCCCCGCACGGCGCAATCGCCGATCGACGCACGGAGGGCGAACTCCTCCGGTCGACCGATGCCGACGATCGCTTCCTCGCCGACGAAGACCACCGGGACCGTCTCCGCCACGACGCCGTAGGCGGCGGCGAGAGCGGTCATCAGTTCGAGGGCTCCGGGTTCGGTGATCTCGATCCGCTCGACCGCGGATTCCGGCAGGTCGACGATGAGCTCGGCCATCAGCTCCTCGACCAGCTCGCAATCGCTGCACCCCTCCTCGTAGAAGACGAGGATCATCGGCCCGCCGTTCTCGGTGGCGGCGGATCCGGCCAGGCCGAATAGGCAGATTGCGAGCACTGCGAGTGCCAAACGCCCTCGCCGGGAGACCACTACATGTACCCCAGCAAGACCGCGACGATCATCCCGACGCCGAGGAGGAGCATCACGGCGCCGGAGACAAGGTGGAGCTTGCCGAGCCGTGCGCTCCGCCATCGCTCCGCCCGCGCGGTCGTCGTGTACCCGAAGTGGATGGCGAGCATGATGCCGACCAACGGGAGGACGAAGATCAAGTTGTAGAGCAACAGGTACAGGATGCCCTCGACTCGCGAGGTTGTCTTCGACAGCAGCGCCAAGATGGCGATGTACGGGCCGGAGGAACAGGGAAGGAGAAAGAGAGAGTCGAGGACGCCAACCATGATCGCCCCGGGCACGGAGACGACGGAAGCCGTGAGGCGTTTGACGATCGGCCGCCACCGCTGGGGGACCTCGATCGAGAACCACTTCCCGTAGGCGAAGTAATCCTTCATGTTCCAGAGCCCGAGGAGGATCGCGAGCGACGAGACGGCGAGGATGAACGGACGCTGTACGCCGGCGGATTGGATCGCCGAGAAGATGCCGATCCCCATCAGGAAGTACGAGACGTAGATCGCCGAGATGAAGGCGATGCCGATCTGGAGCGTCTTCCCTTTCTTGCCGGCGACGATCAGCGTACCGAGAAGAAGGACGAGAACGGCGAACGTGCACGGGTTCACCGAGTCGGCCGCCGCCGCAAGGAGGACCGCCGGGATCGTCAGCGTCTCGGCGATGCTCGTCGACGAGCCCTGAGAGATTCGATCGAGAGGAGAGACCGCGTCCTCGTCGATGGCGCGCTTGATCGCCTCTTCCAGCGCCATGTCAGAGGTGAGGCCGCGCGGCGAGAATGGCTCGTCCTCGAGGCCGTAGAAAACGCCTCCGAGGAGCGCAACGTCGCCGACGAAGATGATCGGCACTGCGTCCATCTCGACCTCGTACGCTGCCAGGAGCCCCTCGAGAAGATCGATCGCCCCCTCCTCATGGATCTCGTAGCGAAGGATCTCGAGCTGCGGATAGGACGGGTGGAGCGACTCGAGGAACTCCTCGGCATGGGCGCAGTGCGAGCACCCGATCTCGTGGAAGACGACCATCGTCGTCGCCGTCGCACCTAGCGAGAGGCCGACCGCCATCACGGCGGTGGCGAGGGCAATCAGGACTCTCTTCAACGTTCGATCTCCCTTCGTCGAGGGGCCGTCAGTCCGAATCGGCCGCTACTCCGTCCAGACGAGTTCGTTCCCGTAGGTGTTGGTCCACTCCGCGAAGCCGCCGAGGAGACTCTTCGCGTTGACGTAGCCTGCGGCGATCAGCGCCTGTGCGACGACGTCGCCGTTCGCGCCGCCATCATCGTAGACGAAGATCTCCGTGTCCACTGGGATCGGGCCGATCCGACGTTCCAGATCGGCGACGGTGAACTCGTCGATCGGGACGTTCGTCGCGCCGATGAGGTGGCCGGCCTCGAACGCCTCCGCGGATCGCAGGTCGAGCAGCACATAGAAGATCGAACTGAGATTCGTCGGCTCGATCGAGAACCCGGCAAGGGCGGGCGTCGGGGTCCCGAAGTTGAGAGACGGGGGAACGGGGAAGAGGAACTTCGAGCCGAAGGCGCGGGTCCAGTTCGCCAGCCCACCGGCCAGGTACCGAGAGTACGGATACCCTGCGGTGTGCAGGTTCTCGATGACTGAGTCCGCGTCCGCACCGTTGGCGTCGTAGAGCAGGGAGACGTTCGACTTCGGGAGGCGGTCGAGGGAGCCTTCGAGCTGGGCGAGAGGGATGTTGACGGCACCGAGGAGGTGCCCTGCGGCGAACTCGCTCGGTGTTCGCACGTCGACGAGGAGGATCGAGTAGTAGAACAGGTCCTCGGCCGAGAGGTTGTACGCAGCCATCCGCAGCACGGTGCCGGTGATGCGCAGGGTCAGCTTGCCGCCGGTCCCGACGGAATCGAGCGAGTAGTCCGGGTCGTTCGAGTAGACGTAGATCGACTTCGAGATCGTCGAGCCCCCGAAGCCGGTCGTTCCGACGACGGCGTGGAGTTCGACCGATTCCCCCGGTGCGAGTTCGTTCGCGGGGAGCTCCGTCGTCGTGCAGCCGCAGGTCGCACGGACGCGATCGATCACCAGGACCTCATCGCCGACGTTGGTGAGCACGAAGGTGTGCTCTATGGCGTAGCCCTCGAGGATCGAGCCGAAGTCGAAGACGTCGCTGTCGACCTGGATGCTAGGGGCCGCCGCGGCGGCGAGTGTGAGCGCGAAGACGGCAAGGATCGCGCCAGTCAGGGCTTTCGTCATCTCTCTTCCTCCTTGGATCTGCGTCAAACCTTCATTCGACCCTGCGCCTTTGGGGCGCACGGCCGTCGTGTTCCGTCCGAGAGTATATACGCGTACCTGCGCGCTTGGGTTCAATCCCCAAATCGGACCCCCACGGTCAATATGATAGGTCCGGGCCCCTGCGGATCAAGGCGGGGCGCGCTTCCCACAGCCTCGCGCGTTCCTTGCGGGCTTCGGGACTCGCTCCTATCATCTCGTCTTCGGAGGGGGATATGCACGACGTTCGATTCAGTGGAGAAGAGATCCTCGCACGGCAGCTGAAGGACGCGGAGACGAACTACCGTAGACTGCGAGAGCGAAACGTGCGCGCGATCAGTGTCATGGGGGCGATCGGCAGCGGGAAGACGACGCTGATCGAGAAGCTGCTCGCCCGCCTTCGAGAGTGCGGTTTGTCGGTCGGAACGATCGCCGCCGACTCCGCCGGAGACGACGATCACCGAAGGTTCCTCGCCTGTCAGGCCGCGTCGGTGAACGTCAACACGCAAGAGGAGTGCCATCTCGATGCGCACACGGTGGCCCATGCCCTTGAGGGACTCCCGCTCGAGGATCTCGACCTCGTCTTCATCGAGAACGTCGGGAATCTGATCTGCCCGGCTGACTTTCCGCTCGGGACGGAAACGGAACTGATCGTCATCTCGGTGACCGAGGGAGACGACATGGTCCGCAAGCACCCGAAGATTTTCGCGCAGACCGATCTGATCGTCGTCAACAAGACGGACCTCGCCGACGCCGTACGGGTCGATCCGCAGCGAATCGTCGACGACTATCGGGAGCTGAACCCGCACGGGAAGGCGATTCTCGTCGCGGCGCTGCACGACAAGGGAATCGACGAGGTCATCAGCGCCCTCGGCATCCAATGCACGAATACTCTGTGGTAACGGAGCTCGTCAACGCGCTTCTGCCTCGTCTCGAGGAGCACGTCGGGGAGGTCACAGCCGTCCACCTCAAGAAGGGGGACCTGCGCATCCTCTCCGATCGAGCACTGAAGAACGCGTTCGACGTCGTCGCTCAGGGGACACGGCTGGAGAACGCCACGCTCGAGATCGAGCCGATCTCCGTCACCGTAGCCTGCGGGAGCTGTGGCTTCGAGGGACCTGCGGAGGTGATCCGGGACGAGACGTTCCACTTCGCGGTCCCGCTGCTCTCCTGTCCGCAGTGCGGCGCGGAGGTGGAGATCCGCTCCGGCCGGGAGCTTATGGTCGACCGCGTTTCCCTCAGCACGTCGTCCGATCCGGACTGAAGCGATGGAGTCCACGCGTCGCAGGATCCGCGCACAGGGCGTCGTCCAGGGGGTCGGGTTTCGTCCGTTCGTCTACCGAGAGGCCGTCGGCCTCGGCCTGGTCGGCTCGGTTCGGAACCTCGGCGATGCCGGGGTCGAGATCCTCGTGGAGGGAAGCGCCGAGGCGATCGATGCGTTCGTACGCGCTCTCCGTGAGAACTCCCCCCCGCTAGCGCACGTCGCATCGCTCGAGGCGGAAGAGCTGCCGCCGACCGGAGAGACGGCCTTCGTCATCGCCCCCTCCGATGCGAGAGACGGGGGGCACGGGTCGCTCCCGCCGGACACTTCGATCTGCTCCGCATGCATGGAGGACGTGCGCGGGGGGTCGCGCTACGCGGGGTACTGGGCGACCAGCTGCACCGACTGCGGCCCTCGGTTCACCGTGATCGAAGGGCTTCCCTACGATCGGCCGCAGACCTCGATGGTCGACTTCCCGATGTGCGACCGGTGCACGGTCGAGTATCGGGATCCGCTTGACCGGCGGTACCATGCCCAAACGATCGCGTGTGCGACCTGCGGACCGCGTCTGACCTTTGATGGCACGACAGACAACCCCATCGATCGAGCGATGGACGCGCTCGCCTCGGGCGAGATCGTCGCTGTCAAGGGGATCGGGGGGACGCACATCGCGTGCCGTGCAGACGACGAGGGAGTCCTTCAGACCCTGCGTAGGAGGCTCGGTCGACCGGGCCAACCGTTCGCTTTGATGGGAAGCGAGGAAGCCCTCCATCGAATCGCCCAGCTTGCCGACGCGGAACTCGATCTGCTCCGATCGCCCAGGCGACCGATCGTCGTCGTCCGGCAGCGCGAGTGCGCACTCCCCGAGAGCGTCGCTCCCGGTCTGGACACGGTCGGGGTGATGCTTCCGTACACCGGCTTGCATGTGATCCTCTTCGATCGGTTGGACGGGCCGCTCGTGATGACGAGTGCCAACCGCCCGGGGGAACCGATGCTGATCGACAACGACGCGATCTCCGTCAGGCTCGCCGACGTCGTCGAACACGAGCTTCTCCATGACCGGCGGATTGTCGCCCGGTGCGATGATTCGGTCCGCAGAGTCGTCGGCGGGGCCGCGGTCTTCCTCCGCCGCTCCCGAGGACACGTCCCGGAGGAGATCGTGGCCGATCTCGGGGAGGAAGCGATCCTCGCTCTCGGGCCGGAGAGCGACCTGACCTTCACCGTCTATGCCGACGGGCGCGCGGTTCCCTCCCAGCACATCGGTTCGGTGAACGATGTCGAGACCTACGAGTTTCTGTTGGCGGCGATCGACCATCTGAAGCGCCTGACCGGCTTCTCAACCCCGGAGGTCGTGGCTTGCGACCTGCATTCGGACTTCCTGACCACGAAGCTGGCCCGCGAGATCGTCCGGGCGACCGGTGCTCGTCTCGTACCCGTCCAGCACCACGTGGCCCATCTCGCTTCGGTGGCGGCGGAGACGGGCGTCGACCGTGCGGTCGGGATCCTTCTCGACGGCTACGGCTTCGGACCGGGCGGGACGGCTTGGGGAGGGGAGATCCTCGTCGTCGAGGACGCACGCGTCGAACGGACCGGCTCCCTCGCTCCGGTGCGCCTCCCCGGCGGCGATGCGGCGGCTCGGAGTCCGCTCCGGATGTCGGCGTCGCTCCTGCACGCCGCGGGCTGGCCGAGCGATCGTATCGTCGTTGAGCTGGTCGATCGGGGGATTCCGCGGAACCGAGCTGAGGCGTTGCTGACCCAGATCGAACGAGGCGTCAACGCACCGTGGACGACGAGCGCCGGTCGCTTCCTCGACGCGGTCGCGGCATGGCTCGGGATCGGTCGCGAGCGGACGTACGAGGGGGAGCCGGCGATGCGCCTCGAGGCCGCCGCACGCGCGGCGGCGCCGATCGATCTGACGGCGCCGATCGTGCGGCGAGACGATCGCGCCGTCCTGGACACGGCGGATCTCTTCCGGAGCCTCGTCGACTTGGCGGCGTCCGAAGATGCGAGTGTCATTTCGGCAACGGCGCAGACAGCCCTGGCCGAGGGGATTGCGGGAATGGCGGTTCGCGAGGCGCAAGCGAGGGGAATCGAGACGGTCGCCTTCTCCGGCGGCGTCGCCTACAACGATGCGATCGCTTCGAGGATCCGACAGATGATTGAAGGCGCAGGGTTGCGCTACGTCACCAACGTTCGCGTGCCGTGCGGTGATGGGGGCGTCTCGTTTGGTCAGGCGGTCAGCGCAGGACTGCGCTGGCGGCTCCTAGAAGCAGACGGGGCCGATGCAGCAGCCGGCGGCGAGTCCGGCAAGGGCGACCAGACCGAGGAGGAGAAGAGGTAGGCGTCTCATGGTTCGCGAAGTGTACCCTCCTTGGAGGGTGCGGTCCCGGACGGTCGTCCCTCGATCGACTCCACGGGTACCGAGCGATCGGGGAGACGTACGTCCCGCTTGGGCGAGTCCTGCCCGAGGCTCGAGTCTACGCAGTGTCCTGGCCATCGGTGGTGAGGGCTAGGGAACCAGCGCCGGATTCACGAGCCACGTGGCGATGTTCGCCTCCCACTGGGCTTGCGCGACGAGGTTCTGTCCGTTTGAGGTCTCTTGATCGAACCGGGTTTGCATCGCGGAGAGGTCGTCGAGGATCAGCTTCGCCGTCTGCTTGATCTTTGCATCCAGAGCGTCGAGCGTCCCTTGTCCCGTGGTCCCTTGCACCTGAACGGAGGAGAGCTCGAGCTCGAGCTTCCGGCGGTAGGCCTCGTTCAGATCGAAGTGAAGCTGCTCGTGATGAAGGACGGCAGGAGTCGCTTTGGAGGAGATGACCCACGAGAAGCGGGGGTTCATCGTGTTGGAAACGACGACGTCTTGCACGGTCCCGAGCCAAGAGTACCCGCCGCTTCGATGGGCACAGACCGAGAAGTCCGCGTGCCACTTGACCGTCATGTGAATGGCGGCGACCTCGGCAAGCTGGGAGGCATTGCTCGGTGGCGTACCCTGGAAGCTGCTCCACGTCAGGAGCGTGTCCGCGTCCCACGGAACGAGTGGCGTCGATTGGGCAACCCCGAGGGCAACCGGAGCGAGCGCCAGGAGTAGAACGATGCAGCGACGGCAGAAGGATCTATGCGTCATGGGCCTCGAATCACCTAACCCTCTCATCTGACCTACTCGTCTG
>Ga0180433_10002915_pt1 | contig 25767 bp, 21 predicted proteins | sample SS_ome_8_FD_132980 | JGI IMG/M metagenome (GOLD analysis project Ga0180433, IMG submission 132980) | Hypersaline lake sediment archaeal communities from the Salton Sea, California, USA - SS_1_D_1 metaG | ecosystem: Environmental > Aquatic > Non-marine Saline and Alkaline > Hypersaline >... | reverse complement strand
CTAATAAAAAATAGGGCTTGTCCTTCTTATTTATCCTCTGATAAATATATTAAATAAGATCACTAAATTAGTATAATTAAATTATGTATTTTCACAGAGTTAAAAGGAACAAGTGCGTGTATCATGATTTATATAAATGAAAAACCTGCGATATTAATGTTCAAAGATGGAACTTATTTTGAGGGAATTGGTTTTGGTGCTGTTAAAAGAGTTTCAGGCGAAATTACATTTTCTGCGATACCAGGATCCGGATATATCGAAACACTAACAGATCCCACGTATAAGGATCAAATTGTGCTATTCACCTATCCATCAATAGGTAATTATGGAGTGCCTGCTAAAATTAAAGACGGTAATGGGATTTTAAATCAATTTGAATCTGATAAGATACAATTAAGAGGGCTTATCGTTAATGAATACTGTGAAATTCCCAGTCATTATGAATGCGTGAGAACCTTGGAGGATTGGCTTGTAGAAGAAGATATCCCTGGTATTCAATGGATTGATACAAGAATGATAACTCAATCATTTGTCGAAGAAGGAAGCAAGTTAGGATTAATTCAAGTTTTTAATGTTGGCGAAAAACCAAATATTGAGGAATTAAAAGAAGAAGTACGAAAAATTGAAGAACCATCTAATAAAAACTTGGCAGAGACTGTTTCAGTGAAAGAAATTCGCAAATTCACACCTCAAAAAACTAAAGGAAAGGTAGTGATTATGGACTTAGGATTAAAGAATAGCATTATAAGAACTTTATTGTCTAAAGATATTGAAGTCAGTATAGTACCTTATAATTATACATATGAAAACATAAAGAATCTAAATGCGAATGGTGTGTTAATCTCAAATGGTCCTGGTAATCCAAACATCTATAAAGAAACGATTGAAATAGCAAAAAAATTAATAGAAGATTCAATTCCAACTATGGGAATTGGATTAGGGAATAATATAATAGGACTTGCCGCAGGAGCTACGTGTTACAAAATGTCTGCTGAACATCGGGGTGGTAGAACTACCGTAGAAAGTGCTACAAACCATTGTTATATTACTTTTCAAAATCACGGATATTGTTTAAAAGATATCGAGAGTGATGAATTCAAGGAATTATATTACGATAAAGATGATAATTCAAATGAAGGAATAACTCACGATTCTAAACCTATATTTTCTGTTGCTTTTAATCCTGATGCCTCTCCTGGGGCGTTAGATATGAAAAATCAATTATTTGATAAGTTTATTAAATTTATGGGGGTATAAAAAGATGCCATTAGATAAATCGTTAAAGAAAGTATTAATCTTAGGTTCCGGTGCTGTAAGAATTGGTCAAGCAGGAGAATTTGATTATAGCGGAAGCCAAGTGCTTAAAGCTCTAAACGAGGAGGGGATTGAAACGATATTAGTGAATCCTAATATTGCAACAATCCAGACAGACCCACAAATGTCGGATAAAGTCTATCTATTGCCTATCAACGTTAAATATGTCGAGGAAATCATTAAAAAAGAAAGACCTGACGGAATTTGCACGTCTTTTGGAGGTCAAACAGGATTAAATGTTGCTGTTGAGCTGTATGAAGCGGGAATACTAGACAAATATAATGTGAGGGTTTTGGGAACGCCAATAGAAGCAATAGAAGCAACTGAAGATAGAGATCTATTTGTTAGGGCTATGAGCAAAGCAAATTGCCCTGTATGTAAGAGTAAAGCGGTTAATTCTTATAAAGAAGCGAAGGAAGTGGCTGAAGAACTTGGATTTCCTTTGATGCTAAGAGTTGCTTACGTGTTAGGTGGGAAAGGTTCCGGAATCATACACAATTGGGATCAATTTGAAAAAATGGCAAAGAGAGGGTTAGCACAATCGAGGATTCACCAGATTTTAATTGAAGAAAGCGTGTGGGGTTGGAAAGAAATCGAGTTTGAGATTCTTAGAGATGCGGAAGATAACTGCTTTATTAATTGTAGTATGGAAAATGTAGATCCTTGTGGAATTCATACGGGAGATAGCATAGTAATGGCTCCTTCTCAAACACTACCCGACGAAGAACTTCAAATGTTACGTTCTGCTTCGATTCGAGCGACAAGAGGCGTGGGCGTTATAGGAGAATGTAATATTCAATGGGCTCTCGATCCTTTTTCAAAAAGATTCAGAGCTATAGAAATTAACGCAAGGTTATCAAGATCGTCTGCACTTGCTTCAAAAGCTACAGGATATCCTTTAGCATATATTGCTGCTAAAGTAGCTGTTGGCTATAGTTTACCAGAATTAAAAAATCAAATAACACTTAAAACTACTGCAAATTTCGAACCCGCAACGGATTACATGGTATTAAAGTATCCTCGCTGGGATCTAACGAAATTTGAGAAAGTAGATAGACGCATTGGGCCACAAATGAAGGGTGTGGGTGAATGCATGAGTATTGGACGGAATTTTGAAGAAACAATCCAGAAGGCCCTTCGAATGCTCGATATCGGATTGAAAGGATTTGTTGCAAACGATCTCGAGCCGATTGATGATATTAACGAATTAAAATATGAATTGAGGAATCCAACTGATTTAAGGTTTCTTAGAATTGGTGAAGCTATTAAAAGGGGAATACCCATTGATGAAATTTATGAAAGATCAATGGTAGATAAATGGTTTTTGTATAAATTAAAGAATATAGTAGATATTGAACAAGAACTCGCGGATCTAGACTTTCTAGGCTCTTCTATTGAAGTTAAGAAATATCATCTATTAAGAGCAAAACGTTATGGATTTTCAGATGGTCAAATTGCGAAAATAGTTGGATTTGATACACAAACCATTAGACGATTAAGAAAGAGATATGAAATTGTCCCCTTTGTAAAACAAATAGATACTTTAGCAGGACAATACGTTCCAGAACGTCATTATTTATATCTTACTTACTGGGGAAATAAACACGACATTGATTATGATGAAGAAGAGAAGCAGAATCTAAAGAAAATCATCGTATTAGGCTGTGGTACTTATCGAATAGGAGCTAGTTGTGAATTTGATTGGGGTTCTGTTAATTGTTTATGGGGGCTTCAAAAATTAGGTGTTGACAAAGCGATTATAATTAATTACAATCCGGAAACCGTAAGCACCGATTACGACGTTTCAGATCGACTCTATTTTGAGGAACTTTCTGGTGAAAGAGTTTTAGATATTTGCGAACTTGAAAAAGCTTATGGCGTCGTATTGAATGCTGGAGGTCAAATAGCTCAGAATCTTGCTGCTAAGTTTTCAAAATATTCGGAATTCTACCGTCAAGCAGGAATTAATATTTTAGGTACTCATGGATCTAGAATTGATATGGCTGAAGACAGATCAAAGTTTAGTTCTTTATTAGATCAACTCAGTATAAAGCAACCAGAATGGGCAATGCTCACTACCAATGAAGAAGCATTAAGTTTTGCCAAAAAAGTAGGATATCCCGTGCTAGTGAGACCTTCTTACGTCCTAAGTGGGGCTGCCATGAGAGTTTCTTACGATGAGATTACCTTGCAAGATACTCTAGACTTAGCAGCTGCCGTCTCGCAAGAATACCCTATTGTTATAACGAAATTCTTTACCGATTCTCGCGAAGTAGAATGCGATGGAGTATGCGACGGCCAAAACGTGCTCATTGGAGCTATTGTAGAACATATTGAAAATGCGGGAGTTCATTCTGGTGATGCTACGATGTCCATTCCTCCCCAAACAATTTCTGATAATGTAAAATCTCAAATCAATGACTATACGAAAAGAATAGCACTTGCTCTGAAAATCATTGGACCTTTTAACGTGCAGTATTTAGTCAAGAACGAGCAGGTTTTTGTCATAGAATGTAATCTGAGATCGAGTCGAAGTATGCCTTATGTGTCTAAAGTAAGAGGAATTAACCTGATGAAGTTAGCTGCTGAGGTTATTATGGGAAATAAAATCCCTGAAAGATTGCTAGAGTTACCATATGGAAATTTTGTTGGTGTGAAATCTCCAATGTTCTCATTCATGCGTTTAGACAACGCTGACCCCGTTCTTGGCGTAGAGATGAACTCAACGGGAGAAACAGCAATTATAGACGATACTTTTCCAAGTGCATTGATGAAAGCATTAGAATCCGCAGAACAAAACATTCCTATTGATGGTGGCAATGTTTTAATTTCAGTTGGTGGCGAAGAATTAAAAAGACAAGTTTTACCTTTAGCTATAAAATTAAGAAACTTGGGATTCAACATTTTTGCAACGGAGGATACTGCCATTTACTTGAAAGAAAACGGAATATTTGCGGTTAAACTCTATAAAGTTCACGAATATGGTAAAGAACCTAATATTATGGGGTGTTTAATAAATGGAGCAATAGACTTAGTCATAAATATTCCAACACCTTCTTCTACAGATGAAGAATTTAGAACCATTTTAGAGGACGAGTATAAAATCCGGAGGATGGCTGTTGATTATAACATCCCAGTAATTATAAACCTTCAACTCGCCAAAGCAATTATAGATGCCATTAGAAAAGTAAGAAAAAAACCGTTGGAAATCAAGTCATTAGACGAGTTCCATTCAGAATTAAAGGAAACATATTGGTAATTTGAAAACAGATTTGGTTAAAAAAATAAATATATAGGGTGAAATAGAAATATATTATCGAGGATACATACTGATAAGGTTAAAAACAATTGGGAGAGAATGGGATCTTATTGAAAAACTAAAAGGAATGAAATCCAAGTATCCAGGCAAAGATTGGAAAATAACTTACGCGACTCCCGTGTACGGCGGGTGGGATGCAATTGTAGAATGTAGTTTTAGTGAGTTGAAGGATTTGGATCGCATCGTCACTTATTGTCGTACTGAAAATGATCTTAGCAGTTGGATCGAAGAAACAACAACTTTAATGGGCTCTTGCAACGATTATACGGATTAAACCTTACAAAGAAACTTTTTCAAAACGAGCTTGGAAAAACCGTAAATACTTGGGCTCAAAAACCATTTTTAATCCCGCAATTGTATCTCTCTTTTTATATAGATTAATGATAGACTTTGCTGTATATTCCATGTGAGTATTTGTATACACTCTTCTAGGGATTGTAAGTCGTACGAGTTCTAATTTAGGAAATATATTTTCTCCTGTTTCTTTATCTCTTCCTTTTGAGACAGCTCCGCGTTCCATTGACCTCACACCGGAATCTTCATATATTGCAGCAGTAAGAGTTTGTGATGGCCATTGATCTCTTGGAAGATGAGGCAAAAATTTTGCAGCATCAATAAATACTGCGTGCCCTCCAATTGGTTTCACTACGGGGATGCTAGCTTTTATCAAGAGATCTCCTAAATATTTTACTTGGTTAATTCTATATTTTAAATATTCATATTGGGCTCCTTCCCTTAAACCTATAGCTATTGCTTCCAAATCACGTCCAGCTAATCCTCCATATGTATGGAGTCCCTCGTAAACTACGACCATGTTCATCGCATGCTCATAAATATCCTTATCATTTGCAGCAAGAAATCCTCCAATATTAACTAAGCAATCCTTTTTTGAACTGTAAATACAACCATCAGAATAACTCATCATTTCTCTAAGTATGTCTATAATTGGCGTGTTTTCATATCCTTTCTCGCGTTGTCTTATAAAATAAGCGTTTTCACTTGAACGAGTAGCGTCAAAAATTATTTTGAATTTATAATCATTACAAAATTCCCGCAATTTTTTCAAATTATCCATTGAAATTGGTTGTCCTCCTGCCATGTTCACATTCATTTCAACATTAACAAAGGCAATTTTTTCAGGACCATAATCGTCTATAAACGATTGGAGTTTATTAAAATCTATATTACCTTTAAATGGATGTTCGTTTTCTGGATCGTGTGCCTCATCGATGATGATGTCAACCATTTTTCCACCAGGTAATTCAACATGAAGTTTGGAGGTAGTGAAATACATGTTTCTGGGAACATACTGACCTGGTTTTACAAGATATGTATACATCAAATGTTCTGCACCTCGACCCTGATGAGTAGGTACGACATATTTATACCCTAAAACATCTTGTACAGACTTTTCAAGGTTATAAAAATTTCTGCTACCCGCATAAGCCTCATCACCACGCATTAATCCAGCAAATTGATTATCTGACATTGCTGATGTTCCAGAATCGGTCAATAAATCAATAAATACATCTTCTGATTTTAATAAAAAGGTATTATAACCTGCATCTCGAATCACTCTCTTTCTCTGTTGCTCATCAGGAATTTTTATGTGTTCAATCATTTTAATTTTAAAGGGTTCTACGGGACCGTTCATGTTTTCATTCACGAGAATTAATTTTGTTCAATTGAAGTAGTATAATCGAATTAAAAAAGATTTCTCTCAGAAATTCCCACAATCTTCCCATTTCGAAGCCAAAATTAAAGATTTCTTATAAATCTTAAAAGGTGTTAAAAATCTATAAATTTTCAAGTTAGTTTTTATAAATCTAGTCGAGAGGTTTAAAAGAAAAAGACCATTAAAAATCAAGTCGAAACCAATGGATTCGCTCCTTGGAATTAACTAGTAATCGAAAAAAGAAGTAAAAAAAATAGAGAATGTTATTATTTCTCTTTTTAATTTGGTTTTTTTATTCTAATTAGATTCCAATACAATTTTGGAACTCTTTCGTTTTTTATTTATAACGATTGTTGTCACTGAAACAAAACCAAGCAGAAACAATATATCATATCCAGGAATTCCCCCGCCTCCATTCGATGTTGAAACTCCACTATATATTATGAATGTAGGATCACACTCGAATCCGTTGGTTTGATTGTATTTGAAACCATCGAAATAGACAAAAATTTCTGAACTGCTTTGATTCTTAAGTACATCACGCGCAGCTTCTTCATAATATACTCTAGCCGTGTTAAGGGGAGTTGGATCTCCCTTGAGGTTATAGATCTTCACCATTTCATGCTCTGTGAGTAGATGTTCATCCCATTTGAAAATTGCCGTATCATTTTCATCATTAGTACTAAACGTAGCAATGTTTTCACCTGTTCCATTATAATAGATAGATACTCCAGGCCTTTCTAAGAACAATAAACAATATGGATCTCCATCATTCATGCTTAACTTCGCTGGAAAGTCTTTTGCTTTTGACCAATCGATAACCATTCCATATTTCAATTTCGTGTAATCAACGGTATGGTTTATGGTATATGAAAGCGTGGCATCAATTAATTCTTTATTCGTCTCATACCCAATCGTGGCATTGATGTGAATGTCAAACTTTGCAATACTCTTGATTGAGGCAGTTCCATTACTAGAGTAGTTTTCTTTACCTAACGTTACCTGCCCTATCCTCATTGAACAATTTCTGAAATTTATTTCTCCTAACCAATCCCTCTCAGCAGGCCTCAAGTACCACGAACCTGGTAATACTGTCGTTGTCATATTTATATCTGCGGAGGTGCCATTGTATATGTTAAATCCATCGAAAGGTGTTTCGAAATGTATGCTTTCATCAAGACCATATTCTGGCGGAGGTTGAGTCTCGATGGTTAGATGGGGATCAATGGTGTCAAGTTCGTTCCAATCAGTAACATTTTTATTGTCAACATCTATCCCTGTGCAATTAAGAAAAGTGTAGACAAAATCAAACGCAACCACGGTGTCGGTGTTGTCTTTATAAATTATTTCCATTTTTTGCCTTAGATATCCATCATCAATCCCATCCCAATTCCCATCCAGATATTGATATATTTCCTTGTATTCCAAGGTCAATTCATTGGTTGATTGATTCGTGCCATCGTGCCAATCATCGCTGGTCCACGAGAGCTTGATGATTGGGGCAGGTTTCAAATCTCCTAATGAGTGGTCAAGATCAGGAATTATGACAAACACGATTGAGAGGCTAATAATACAAATCAACAAGATGTTTTTTTTCAATTTCATCCCTCTAATTTTACTTAAATGTCGTATTGATCATCTTAAGACATGTTCCTATATATATATAATGCCATTAGTGAGAATATTTAGTAAAGGATGAACAAGTTTTTGTCATAGAATGTAACTTGCGATCGAGCAGGAGCATGCCCTACGTGTCTAAAGTAAGAGGGATAAATCTCATGAAGCTGGCTGCTGAAGTCATAATGGGAAATCAAATTCCTGCAAGATTATTGGAGCTACCGTATGGGGATTTTGTTGGAGTGAAATCTCCAATGTTTTCCTTCATGCGTTTGGATAACGCCGACCCAGTCCTCGGGGTAGAGATGAACTCAACGGGTGAGACTGCAATTATAGACGAAGACTTTCCAAGTGCCTTGATGAAAGCTTTAGAATCAGCCGAGCAAAACATTCCAATTGACGGGGGAAATGTTTTAATCTCCGTTGGTGGCGAGGAGTTGAAGAGGCAAGTCCTGCCTCTGGCCATAAAGTTAAAAAACTTGGGATTTACCATTTTTGCCACGGAAGATACTGCAAAATATTTGAAAGAAAACGGAATATTCGCCGTCAAGTTGTATAAAGTTCACGAATATGGGAAAGAACCGAATATAATGGGATGCTTGCAAAACGGCGCAATAGATCTGGTCATAAACATTCCAACGCCCATATTAGGAGACGAAAAATTTAGAATGATTTTAGAGGACGAATATAAAATCAGAAGAATGGCAGTAGATTATAATATTCCCGTTCTAATAAATCTCCAGCTTGCAAAAGCAGTTATTGATGCCATCAGGAAAGTAAGAAAAAGACCGCTAAAAATTAAGTCATTAAATGAATTCCATTCCGAATTAAAAGAAATATATTGGTAAATCATTCATCAAATAAATAAAAAAATAAATAAAATTTAAGAGGTGGAATAGAAATGTATTATCGAGGATATCTCCTCGTTCGATTAAAAACTATTGGGAGAGAATGGGATCTTGCAAAGAAGTTAAAAGGCATGAAATCCAAGGAACCTGAGGATGACTGGAAAATCACCTACGCAACTCCCGTATATGGTGGATGGGATGTAATTGTAGAATGTTGCTTCAGGGAGTTAAAAGATCTAGATCGTATAGTCTCCTATTGTCGCGCTGATAAAGAGATCGGCAATTGGATGGATGAAACAACAACTCTCATAAGTCTTTACAACGATTATCCTGGTTAAATAGTTACCTTTCCTTAATTAAATGAAAGAAGAACTACATTCGCTCCTTGATCATCAATTCCTAATTAGAAAAAATAGAAAAAAAAATGGGGAATTTTATTACATCTCTTTCTTATTTTACTTTTTTAATTCTAATGAGATCTCAATAACAGTTTGGATTTCTTTAGTTTTTCACATATAAGAATTGTAGCCACTGAGAGGAAACCTAGCAGAAAGAATAGATCATATCCCAGGATTTCGCCTCTGTTCGATGATGGTACCCCACTATACATGATAAACGTCGGATCGCACTCGAACCCGGTGCTTTGATTGTAAGTGAAACCATCGAGAAAGGTAAAAATTTTTGACTGGTTTCGATTCATCTCTTCACTCCAACCAGATATTTCATAATATTTTCTAGTCGTTTCATGGGGACTCGAGTCTTCCTTGAGAGTATAGTTCTTTACTGTTTTATGCTCAAAAAGCAGGTGTTCATTCTGTTTGAAGATTGCCGTATCATTTTCATCATTAGTACTGAAAGTTTCAATTCCCTCAGTTTCTAAGACATATACAGATATCGTGGGTTTCTCCCTTAGCATTAAACAATACGGATCGCCATCCTTTATTTTCACATAATCGTCAAATGTTGGAAAGTCTTTAGCGCTTGACCAATCGATATCCATTCCATATTTCATTTTCGTGTAATCAACGGTATGATTTATGGTGTATGAAAGGACGGTATTAATTACTGTATTATTCTGTTTTATACCCCTAGCTTTATTCGCCGCTAAACCAATGGTGGCATTGATGTGAATGTCAAACTTGACGATGCTCTTGATTGAGGCTGTCCCATTACTAGAATAATCTTCTGTTTTCAATTGTACCTGGCCTATCCTCATTGAACTATTCCTGAATTTTAAATCTGCTAACCATTGTTCCTCCTCTGGCCAATAACTCCACGAATTGGGGTAATTTCCTGTCTTTGTAATATTCAAATCTGCTGAGGTACCATTGTAAATTCTAAATCCTTCAAATTCTGTTGTGGTTAGTAATTCCCCGCCAAGACCATATTCTGGTGGAATTATATTACGGGAGCTTAGTTCGGAATGAACATCATCCCGTTCATTCCAATCGGTAACCGCTCTATTATCAACATCTATCCCATTACTTCCATTAAAAAGATGACTAAATCCAAACCATATATTAGTGTTGGTCCCGTCTTTATACGATATTTTCATTTGTTGAAGGAGTACTCCATCATCATAAATTCCATCCTCATCCCATTCAAAATATTCATAAGTTTCTGAATATTCCAAGTCCAATTCACTGGTCGATTGATTGGTGCTATCGTGCCAATCATCTTGGTCCCACGAGAGCTTGATGGTTGGGGGTGGTCCTGAATCTTTTGTTGAGTAGCCAAAGTCGGGAATCATAACAATTATGATTGCGATGCTAATAATAAAAGCCAATATAGTATTTTTTTTCAATTTCATCCCTCAATTTTTACACAAATAATTATTGATCTTATTGTGACAAAGTCCTATAAATATATTTCCTATATATTTAAAATGCATGAAGAGTGCAACCGATTTTGTTCAAAAATTCATCATTATTTGTTCTTTCTTGTTAATTTTAATTGTTAACCGGTACCTTTGGAAGAGCAGGTTCAAGATCTGTTTATGACAAAAATTCTCTTAATTTTTCGTAATGGAAATCCATTAGACTCCAAAAAATTTAAATTCAAGTCCACATCATATTATAGTAATGATCTCTTCATGTAATAATACTCAAAATGCAATGGTTGTAGTTTCGGCAGCGATTATAGGTGCAGCCATCGCAGCTGTAGCATCAGTATTATTATTATAAAACAAGATCGCTATTCCTTTTATTAGCTTTTCTTTTTCTATTAAACGTTTCGCAGGGATGATATCTTGTTTGAACAATAATAAATCTAAGAAGGGGTTATATAAGGCGGCGCTTTTGTTTGGAGGGAATCATAAAGAACGATGAAATGAAAACAAAAAAAGAATAGGTAATATGAAATGGAAGCCAAAGAAAATGAAATAGATTTTTATAATCTAGGTTTTGGATTTATCGAAACCCACACGATGTTCGTATCAGATTATAAGAATGGTAAATGGGACGAAGGTAGGCTAATTCCTTTAGGGCCCATTGAAATGTCGCCAGCGGCCTGTGTATTAAATTATGGTCAAGGTATTTTTGAAGGTATGAAAGCCTTAAAAAGCAAGACTGGTGTAATAAGCTTATTCCGCCCAGAAGAAAATGGAAAGCGCCTCAACACCAGTGCTGATAGATTATTAATGCCAAACTATGACGTGGCAAAATTTGTTGAAGCAGTCAAGGAGGTGGTTAAAGCAAACGAAGACTTCGTCCCTCCATATGATAGTGGAGGAGCGTTATATATAAGACCTCTAATGATTGGTAGTGGTCCCGTGTTAGGTGTTAACCCTGCAGATGAATATAGATTAATCATCTTTACATCTCCAGTTGGACCTTATTTCCCCGATGGATTCAAAGCAATCGATCTAGAAGTGTCTAAGAAGTATACTCGAGCAGCTCCAGGTGGTACAGGGTATTCTAAAACCTGTAGTAACTACGCAGGTACAATGAAACCCACAAAAGAAGCAAAAGAAAAGGGATTTTCTCAAGTGCTTTACTTGGACGCAGAGAAGAAAGAATATATTAACGAGGTCGGTGCCGCAAATTTTGGCGGGATCATTGAGGGAAAGTTAATTACTCCAAGACGAACTGGAACTATCCTCGAAGGAATCACTATTAAATCAATCGTAGAAATTGCAGAAAAGAAACTAGGGATAGAATGCATTGAAAGAGATATATCATATGTGGAATTATTTAAAGAAACTTGCACTGAGGCGTTTTGTGCTGGAACTGCGGCTGTTATTACACCAATTGGGGCAGTTTCTATAAAAAACAAAACTAGAGTGTTTAACGATCGTAAACCAGGAAAAATTACAACTCAATTATATGAATTACTAACGGGAATACAGCGTTTAGATATAGAAGATGAATATAATTGGATTGTTAAAGTCAACTAAACTTAATTATACTTGTCCATACATAGTGGACAAATGATTTTTTTTTATACTCTCTGAATAATATATAATATTGTCCTTATTTTCGCTATAATAAAGTTTTTTAAGACAACTATAGGATCCCTTAGATTCTGGTAAAGGCTTTAAAGCAATTCCACCGTATTTCAAATAACTTAACCTCGTTATTAAACTATCAGCATAAGGATATTTTCTCAATCGTCGTAAAATTTTATGCCAACCTGTATTAATTTCATGGTCTGGTTCTCCTGTATATTCTGCATGTAGCGTTTCAAGATAAATAAATAACTTTATTTCCCATGGAACGACACCATAAATTTTAGCAAGTCTCCTTATTAACCTGGTTTTTAACTTTTTAAGCTTCGGATCGTTATTTGTGCGCAATATGTCAAAGAGCGTCTTTAAAACGATAATAGATGTATCGTTTCGTATGGTCCATGTTAATGGTTGAATGCATTTCTCAGGAAAATTGGAAATTATTGCTCTGACTGCCGCGTTCCGGACTAACGATTTTTCATCAGAAACTAAGCAGTATTCGATGATATCATAGACTTTATCCCCTTTTAACATTAAAGAGTTAATAATATCAATACAATTAGTACGAACGCTGTCATTATCACTATTTTCGATTAAGGAGGTTAATGTATCTATCGCTTTTTCTTTTTTCAGCCGTTTATTAGTGATATCCAAATATATTTGTTCGAGATTCAAGACTGTCATTAATGATTAACGCAAATATACTTAAATTTTTGTCGTCAATTTTAAAGAAAAGTTAAGAGTTAAACAGTCTTATATTAACTTTTTCCATACCAATCATTTATATAGGTTTATGATTGCATTATAATTATTAATTAAAAGTGTATTTTTTGAAAACGAGTTAAGTGTTAAATATGGAGACAAAATATAAGCTTTGTATATTTGGGGATTCTGGGGTTGGAAAAACGACCTTTTGCCGTAGATATGTTACCAATGTATTCGAAGAAAGTTCAAAATCAACAATTGGCGTGGATCTTGCTACTAAATATTTGGAGATCGAAGATAAAAGCGTTGGACTTCAGATCTGGGATTTTGCTGGCGAAAATCGCTTCCACGTGCTCTTCCCAAGCTTTGCACAAGATTCTAAAGGTGGTATTTACATGTTTGATATTACCAACGCAGATAGTTTAGATGCCATTGAAGGATGGTTATCTTTTTTTAAAGAAAAAGGAAATGACGAATTATCTATTCCTATACTCATGGTAGGGGCAAAATTCGATCTTCAAGACAATCGACAAGTTGAAGCTGAAGATGCAACTGAATTAGCACAGAAACATAACATGCTTGGGTATTTTGAGTGCTCGTCTAAAACAGGTGAAAATGTTGAAACAATTTTCATTGAAATTACGAAATTAATGATGAAAAAAGCTGGTTTAATATAATTCTATAAGTAATTCTCTTAAACGAGTTTCCACATTTAACACGCAGGATCTAATCAAAATATTCTTTCCAAAAAAATAGAGTAACAATTCATTATTTGGCTCCTCTTTAAGATTTATGCTCGTGTTAATCGCAACTCCTAAAGTTTTTTCTCCGGAGATATCATAATCTAAATAATCAAGGCCAAACGGTAAATCCAAACCAATAAACTTATCTCCTTGGGGCACTTCTTCCAACCTCAATTGAACTAAATATTTCTTTATAACATTCTCTATCGTTTCGTCAGGTCTATTTTCCAATAGTCTTTGTGTTCCATTATAAAGAATAACCTCGTTCGTAGAGCTACATAAACAATAGGCATAGATGTTATTCTCTTCTTCAAAAAGAATAGGGTCCAAAATGCTGGAAAATGAGACTAGATTTCTCTCAATGTAGGATTTTAAAGTAGTGTCGTTTAACACTGATGTGATTTTTGCGTTAAGATCGTGAGTCATTATGTTTTTAGTCTCATCTTTGAAGTCAATGGTTTTAAAAAAACTTTCATAGATATAGTGAATTTTATTTTTAATTCCCTCAGCAATGTGATATTCATCAAATATCGTAGAGATTAGAAATGTTTTTTCTCCACCGTGTTTAATATCCTCTACGATCATCTTATTCTTTTCGAATCCAACAGTCTTCAGTTTAAAAGTTAACTCACGACTCACTTCATAAAGGGCTTTCGCAAATCCAGAGAGTAAATCGGCGTCAATGTTGATCTGATCTTGGTTAATATAATATTGTAGGAGGCCGCTATCTCCTATGAGAAGGAATTTCCGAATCATTGCTATAATCTCCTCATCTTTATATGTTATCTGGTTAATATTTTATATTGATTCACTGCGTTTCCCTTACATTTATCCCCTTTACCGAATCATTGATAATGTAAAGATATTCATTTTCAGATGTATTCTAATATTAGGACTCGTTAAAAAATTTTATTAATAATTTAAAGATAATGTGAAACCTCTGAGAGAACGATTAACTTTATGTTATTGATTTTATTTTCTTACTTAAATTTAATAGTTTTATGCAAAAAGTGAAATGAAATGGTTAGAAAGAACCCAAAAGTGACGTTCCCGGAAGATGGAATGAGCGAAGATGAACTCATTGCAACCATGGAAAATGCGAAGAAAGACGACATCAAATGGAGAGATGGTAAAGTATGGAGCCTTGTATATCACGCGAGTGATGCGCACACCGAAACTCTAAAGAAAGCGTCTTCAATGTTCTTTTCCTTAAATGGCTTAAATCCTCTCGCCTTTCCGAGTCTTAGAAAGTTCGAGACTGAAGCAGTATCTATGACCATTGATATGCTAAACGGAGATAAAAACATGTGCGGTAACATTACCTCTTGTGGCACTGAAAGCTTATTAATGCCGGTTAAAACTTACAGAGATTGGGCTAGAGATCTATTTCCTCAAATAAAGGAGCCTGAAATGGTCGTGCCTAGCTCTGCACATCCTTCTTTTGAAAAAGCAGCAGATTATTTTGGAGTAAAATCCATACGCGTTCCTGTTGATGACAAAACATATCGCGCCGATGTGAAAGCGATGGAAAAAGCGATAACCGACAATACAATTTTACTCGTTGGTTCTGCTTGCGATTATCCACGTGGTGTAGTCGATCCAATATCGGAACTTGGAGTTATCGCAAAAGAAAAGGGCATAGGTTTGCACGTGGATTCATGTCTGGGGGGATTCATGCTTCCGTTTGTAAGAATGCTGGGGTACGAGGTGCCCGATTTTGACTATTCCGTGCCGGGAGTAACGTCAATTTCTGCAGATGTTCATAAATACGGATATGGTGCGAAAGGTGCTTCTTTAATTACATATCGTAAAGAAAGGCTTTGGAAATACCAGTTTTGCGTTTATACTGACTGGTCGGGAGGTGTTTATATCTCCCCAACGATGAGAGGAACTCGTCCAGGAGGTCCAATTGCTGCTGCATGGGCGTCCCTCAAGAGTTTAGGACTCAATGGATATTTAAAAATTGCAAAAAAAGTGATGGACGCTACGGATGAGCTCATTGCGGGAATAAACGACATCCCTGAATTGCACATTCTTGGAAAACCGGTCATGAGCGTGTTTTCCTACCATTCTGACAAAATTAATACCTTTGCTTTAGCTGATGTCATGGAACGAAAGGGTTGGCACTTGGATAGATTGCAGTTTCCTGCAGCATTACACCAAATGGTCAATCCACATCACGCTAAAGTCGTTAAACCGTTCCTAAAAGATTTAAAAGAATCTGTTGATGAGATCGTTGAAAATCCTCAAGAAATAGACGATGGTTCCGCTGCCATGTATGGGATGGTTGCATCTATGCCTGATCGAAAGAAAGTGAAGGACTTCCTCTTGAATTTTGTAAAAAGCCAATATAAAGTATAATAATTCTCATTCTTTTCTTTTTATTTCTATAAACTCGAGTCGAGATCCTTCAAGAATTGAATCGTGGTTTTTAGGGTTGCATCAAGCTTATCTTCTTCAATAAATTCTGGAGTGTCTGTCAACTCGTGCCAAGTGTCTGGGTAATTTTCTGGTGTTAAACCGAATATAGAAATGGCGCTTAGGCCCTTTCTCGAAAAATATGCTGCATCTGACCCCCCAAATCCTAAAATCTCTATTGGAAGTTCCATGTTTGCGTTCTTGCTGGATTTTTGGAACTCTAACGCTAAATCCATGTCGTGCTTTACTAAATAAGCAGGTTCTGCCGAAATAATTGCGAGTCCTCCAGCTCCCCTTCCAACCATGTCGTAGTTTATGGTGTAAGAATCTTGTAACTCCTCAAAATGCCTTTTTACGAATCGTTTAGATCCTCTCATGCACTCTTCACACGAAAAAGATATCAGCCATAGTTCTATATTATTTAATTTCTGAGACGAAAAGTGATGAGCTAGAGCTAACACGACAGCAACTCCGGATAAATTATCGTTCGCTCCAAGAATGACCTTTTTAGAATGGAGTCCAAACGCAACATATCCTCCTACTAATACAGTGACGAAAGGAATGGAGATCAAGATGATATTTGTAATGAGATTAGAGATATATAAAATATCTAGGATGAATTTTATTAAACCCGAAATAGCGCTAAATAATATCAAGCCTGCGGTTGTGTATGCGAGTTTGTCGAACTTATGCTTGAATTTCGCGAATAGAGGGAACTCATACGCAGATTCCTTTCCCATTAATAATTCAAATACGAAGGTAGTAATCGCGTAGAAGCACAATAGCATGCTTATCAAGGGAAGCCATAAGAAAAGCAAGAATCCAAGTAATCCTGAAAACCAAGCAACTTTCGTGAATTCTAAAAAACCTTTTGGATGGCAGGTAAAATCCTCCATTTCCACCTTATCAACTTGCTTTTCTAGAATCTCCTTTATTCTTAGCCCTGCTTTCTTTTCATTCTCGCTCGTACCGAGTCTTGGACCAATATTTTCGCATATTTCCTTAATAAAACCAAGCATCGAAAACTTTTTTTCTTGAGCATTCATGTTATTTCTCTTAGTTTTTAAAATAGATAGTATCAATTAAGTTTGATATTAATATAAAGCTTATTACTATTGCAAGTGGTATATTTTAAAAGCACTTTTCATATACATGTTTAAATTATAATCAAATTCTTTAAATTTTATAATAGTTTGACACTACTTAAATTTCAAGTGAATTTAATATGAACGATACGGAAAATTCTAATATTTCTTTTATGAAAACCCGCGAATTTAAACTTTGGGCGGCTTTAATGGCTTTTACAGTCATAGAGGTGTTGTTGATCTTTCTATTAGAGCCTCTACTAAGAGTTAACTTCCCCCCTCTCGACCCGGATACCGGTGCTGCTGATTATTACTGGAAATTAAATACGCGTAATGTGATTGTCATGGTAATCACGTGGACATTTTATGGATTTCATCAAGCCTCCGTATGGCTGGCTATCTTATGGATACATAGGGAATATCGAAATAACACGATTAATAAAAATACAATAGCAAAATATTCCTCAGTAATGGCACTTTTCATGGTAGGCTTTACACTCCTCCATCTCCTTCAAACTCATATATGGTATGACGGATTGGCGCAAGACGTGCCTATCTGGACAAGTCAGGGGAGCGTCATCGTAATGTTATCCTTATTATTAGTCATGCAAAATCCAGAGCGTGGTTTATTTTTTGGAAAAAAGTCGAAGAAGTACATGCGTCCCGAAGTAGCAAAAGTATTTAGAACTAACCATCAACTCATATTTAGCTGGGCTCTCGTATACACATTTTGGTTTCATCCCATGGATTCCTCTCCGGCTTTACTGAGTGGATTTTTTTTCATGGGATTATTATTCATTCAAATGACCCTTGCGTATACTCGAATTCATGTAAACAAATGGTGGGTTCTTCTCGTGGAATCATATGTTGCATTCCATGCTGTCCTTGTGGCGCTCGCACAATGGTTAGATTTTGGACAAGACCCTCCCATGTGGCCTATGTTTCTGACGGGATTTCTAGCAATGGTAGTTTTTACATACATTCATGGGCTTGGACTTAAAGAGTGGGTTCGTTGGGCTATAGTAGGGGCATATGTCGTATTTCTAGTGTTTCTCTATCTCCCCGCGCCTATTGGTTTAAATAGAGGCATAACATATCTCCTAAGATTTGAATTTCTATGGATTCCAATCATCCTCTATCTAATAGCATTTATCGCCGCAGTATTGGCTCATGTATACCTAGTAAAATATAAAGCTAAGAAAACTAACTAATTTCTTATCAAAAATATTTTTTTTTATTTTTTCTTAGCATATAACATGTGAACACCCATGTTTGAAAAGCGACTTTCTTTGTCTAATGTAACTTTAAATCCCTTCTTTTCCAATAACTCATTTATCTCTTCTAATAAATTTTCTCCGCCTTCAATGTGTTCGTGGACTTCCATGGCGATCTGTTGAATTTTTTCCCAATCTTCATCCAAGATGCCTGCTAAAACTTGTCTTTCATAATTTTCAGCATCAACTTTTAAATAATCAATTTTTTCTATGTTATTCTCTTTTACTATTTCTGAAAGAGTTCTTATTTGACATGAAACTTTTTCACTTTTATACATTATCTTGAGGAATGATTTAACTACGCGTTTTCGCAGGAATTTGGGGACAACTCTGGCAATTGGCGTGTTCTGGCAAATTACTTCTTTATAATTCTCAAGATATTTTTGGACTTTCAAATCAAAATTAAAGGGAACAATGGCAGAATCAGCGCTCACTCTCGGATAGAAGTTGATTTCAATGCTTTCACTTTTGTCTCCCAAGCCAATATTATAGTTTTTAATATCTGCAGGTGTCTCAGCGAGATTTGCTTCCAAAACCTTAAATATGGCTGGAACAGGCTCAAACGTAAAGATTTTTAGATTTTTCGCTTGTTGAGCTATAAATCGGGAAAAAAGCCCAATATTCGCTCCAACATCAAATATGAGGGCCCCATCCTTTACACTAATTCCGTGTTGTAAATAATCGTTTTCAACATTAATTTCTTCATATACATCAAGAGCAGTGAGTTTATCAATGTAATTTATGTATTCGCCGTTTGGTAATTTAAGTTTCTTCACGATTTCCTCTTCCGAAATTCTTTTTTCAATCTATTCTTTATTATGATGCGTGTTATCCTTAATAATTAAAGATTTTTTAAAAAGATATTAGAAAGAAAACATAGACTCTAACCACAATATTTGTTAGAGCGCTCTTATTTCATTTATTAAAGTCGATGCTTCCTTGCATTTGGTTTTTACCAAATCATTAACTTCCATCAATTCAGACTTAACATTGTCCTTTTCTTGAGTCAATATATCAATTGAGCTTTGGAGGATCTGTAATATATTCCCAATTTCATGTGAATATTTATCTTTTAATTGAAATTTCTTGTTATTTGATATACCATATTCTAAATGTACTAAAAAGACGATTAAAACTATTGTAGTCGTAAGAGGAAAGATATAATTTAAGATCACTAAAAACGGATTATAAACATCATATAAACCATAGCTATATCCTTGTAAAATAATAAAAATTGAAACCGGAATGTAGAAAAAGAAATTAATTGTAACCCCATAATACCACACGATACTCTTACCAATATGTTCTTTAAATTTCCTCACTCTGTAAATTGGCAAAACAAATGCAATGATATATAACAAGTTAATGCTCACTATAGCAAAATTTAATGCTATCTTAAAAAAACCACTTGTTAGAAATATAATTGGTATGATTGTTAATGCAACAATTAAAATAAAGAAGGGCTTAAATGGAACTTGTACAAAAGTTAATAACGTTCCCATTGCTATAAATGCGATACCTAAAGAAGCAGACGTACCATTCATGACAAGAAATAATTCAGACAGAAAACTATCGTAAAAAAGTTCGGAAATAATTGGACTTATAGCTGCAACGATTAAGAAAAACCATCCAATACTGTAATAGATATAAATATTTTTCTTAGTAGTATAATAATAATCGATAGAGATTGCTAAACCTATGGCTCTTATAATTATAAACAATAAAAGACTATAAAAAGCGAGATCGTTCATGATATCATCCTTTTTTTATGTTCTAATTAAATATTTAGTATCAAATTAATCTACTCAATGAATATAAGTTTTAGTATAATTTACATATTACAGAAAATAAAGATTAAATAATTTGGCCACAATAATTTCCCCCGAAAGGACGTTTACTAATGGGTTTAATCACTTGGAAAGGTTTTTCCTGTATTATGCCATAAGGAATATTAAAGATTTCACAAAACTCCTTGATATATGGTTCAATATCTTTCATTGTTTCATCCATTAGATCAAAAACTTTCGCTCCAATCCCTAATTTTCCCTCCAAATCTTCGTTGGTTCTCAAAATGATTTTCCCTCTATGAATTCCCGTTCCTAATTCGCTCCCGCATATTGAGTGTTCGCTTTCAACAACTGAACCATTTATAAATTTCAATCCAAGCGCTATAATGAGCCCTCCTGCCATGTATTCTCCGAGAAAATCCTTTGCCGTGCCCCCAATCACTATTACTGGAAATTTATGCTCGAATTCTTTTATATGTATTCCAACTCTATAACCCACATCTTGTTTGATGAATATTTTACCTCCTCTTGCAGATAATCCAATAACATCGCCTCCATCTCCGTGAACTATTATTTCACCGTCATTCATGGTGTTTCCTGCTTGATCTTCGCAATTTCCATGGACAATAATTTTTGGGCCGTCCATGAATATTCCGAGGTCGTTTCCGGGAAGTCCATTGATTTCCATTTCTATATCTCCTTGTAAAGAAGCTCCTATAAATCTCTGTCCACATACATTGTCTAAGATTATTTTTTTGGAATTAATTTTTAAGGTTTCATGAATCTTTTCATTTAATTCTTTATAATCCATGGGATGGTTATTGGGTGCGGCATCTATTGTTGTGTTTTTATCTTCAATTTCCATTATTTTTCACCTTTTTATCATTCTCCTGCGTGTTTGACTCCTAAAATTTCAGCAATTCTAGGATTAGGTCCAATATATCTCAATCGATCGCGATTGGACCTTAAGGATTCAACCGAATCAATTCCCATTGCTCCTAAAACTTCTTTTAATTCCTCATTCCACGAATGGAATAAATTAATAATTCTATTTCTCGCAACATCAATATCTAGTCTTTTAACTAAATATTCTTGTTGTGTTGCAATTCCCCAGGAACATAGTCCTTTAAAACATTGTTGACATACTCTACATCCCATTGCAATTAAAACAGGCAAAGAACACATCGCTACATCAGCACCTAGTGCAATTACTTTTATTAAATCTGCAGAATATCTAATTGAACCTCCTGCAACTAATGTTACCTCATCTCTAAGATTTTCTTGACGTAATCTCTCGTCAACAGCAGCAATAGCCAATTCTATCGGGATCCCCGCATGATCTCTAATAATTCTTGGAGCCGCACCTGTACCTCCCCTAAATCCATCGAGCGTTAAGAAATCCGCTCCTCCTCTTACAATACCAACTGCAATTGGAGCCGAATTATGAACAGCAGCGATTTTTACGCCAATTGGTACTTTATACCTTGTTGCTTCTTTTAACGCAGCAATTAACTGTGCTAAATCTTCTATTGAATAGATATCGTGATGAGGATAAGGAGATAAAGCATCGCTGCCTTTTGGAATCATTCGTGTTTGAGAAATAAGCGAATTCACTTTCTCACCTGGAAGGTGCCCTCCATGCCCTGGTTTAGCTCCTTGACCAATTTTTATCTCTATACCTGCAGCATTATGTAGGTAATTTATATCCACGCCAAATCTCCCAGAAGCTACTTCTGTTATGATGTTATTGCCATATTCATAGAAATCTGGATGTAAACCACCTTCTCCAGATCCCGCCAATATATTTAATTCCTTACAGGCTTGGTATATTGCCATGCAAGCGTTATAACTGATGGAACCCAAGCTCATGTGGCCAACCATGATTGGTATGTCAATTTCAAAATTAGGCATGAATTCCGTTTTTAAGGATATATCATTCTTATTCTCTGAATCTCTTTTAAAATCAATTTTTGAAGGTTTTCGTCCAAAAAAAACCTTAGTTTCAATTGTTTCCCTTAATGGATCAATTGCAGGATTTGTTACCTGGCATGCGTCCAATAAAAGATCATCAAAAATTGATCTAATTGGACGATCGTTTCCCGTTGCGCTTAACAAAACACCCCCATTCCCTGATTGAGCCCAAATAATATTTCTTATTCTTCTAGTGTAGTTCCCATGTGGTGGCAATAAGGAATTGTTTTCAACCACGCGTATTGCTCCTGCAGGGCACATTACAACGCATCTTTGGCAAGCAACGCATTTAGAATTGTCCGCAATGATGCGCTCTCCATTAAAAGAAAGTGCTCCATACGAACAATGAGTTGTACATCTTTTACATTTTCTACAATATTCTCTATCAACTCTCACGTGAAAGTAAGATGGCATTGAGTGACTTAACGTCATTTTTATCATACACCTTTTATTGTTAATTTTGTTTTTTCAAATGGCCTTTCCAGTCCATTTCTAATTAATCCTGATTCTAAACTCGCAATTACAGCTGTTCCACTTTTTGGGTGCCAAATTTCCTTAAATGAAAATTTATTATTTGGATATAGCATTAATCTCTTAAACGAGGCCTCTTCACTACTCATGTAAATAGTATTTTCATCATCAGAAATTCCTACAACTAAGGGTCTTAATTTTTTTCTATCAGTTAATCCTATTAGTGTTGGGATTGGATCTGAGAACCCCACGACAACAGAAAATGGTCCATTTAACATTGCCGATCTATATGTTGCTCTAATATTTTTTAAGGCAATTTGATAAATGTCTTTTAACTTATCAATTTCTTCAAATAAAGGTGGCGCTAAGGCTAAGCTTGCAATTTCAACTGGAACCTTATGCTTTCTACATAATAAATCAAAAAGATATGCAATCACTTCCGTATCAGTACGAAAGGTGCATTTATATCCAAACGACTCTAAATATCGCATGTTAGTTCCATAAGATGTAATCTCTCCATTGTGAACAACACTAGTATTCAAGAGATTGAAGGGATGAGCCCCGCCCCACCATCCTGGCGTATTAGTTGGAAATCTAGAATGTGCTAACCACATAAATGCGTTATAGTCTTTTATTTTATAATATTCCGCAATCTCGTGGGACCAACCATTCCCTTTAAATACGCCCATATTTTTTCCTGATGACATTACAAATGCTCCCTCGAAATTTTCATTTATTTCCATGACTAACTGAAGGATCTGCTCATCTTGAGAAACGCTTCTTTTTTCTTTAGGATCATAAAACACTCTCCAAACAATAGGAGGATCGTCGACATTTGAGGGTGTTCTTGTTGGAATTGGTTCAGATTGGACCACGAATCCGATATCTGACAAGTAATTAATGACATCCAACTTGATCGGTTCGTCATCAAATAAAAAATGCAAGGCGTAATGATCTCTATATTCAGGATAAATTCCATATGCGGCAAATCCCGCACCGAGGCCGTTTTCTCTTTCATTTAAAATCGTTAACATATCCGTGATTTTACTCCCATTATTTTTTTTACCATCTATATTAATGAAACCTGCGATACCGCAACCATCAAAAACTCTCTGGTTTCGAAATTTTTCCGGTAAGGAAGTATAATTTTCCCAATGCATTGCTTTACTTCACCTTAATGATTATTTTTCCTCTCTTACTTTTTCTAATAATATTTTTAAATCACCTAACTCTGGTTTGGTCGACTCTAAACCAACCCTTGTTCGAGCAGATTTAGAGAACATTGCAACAGTTCCTGTCTTCTGGAAAGAATTATATTGTGTTTCAAATCCTTTAGAAACATGCTCACGCTTGCTAGCTAGATTGCGTAATGTAGTAAAGACATCCACTAAACCGGTCCTCATTGGACAGAGCTCATAACAGACGTAACAATCAAGGCATGACCAAATTATGGGATCTTGTATGACCTCATCTATCTCCCCCTCAAGAATTCTACCTATTATCTCGTTAGGATTGAATGGTGTTATTTTTGCTGGGGGACAATCGTTGTTACAAGCCCCACAAGAATAACATTCATTTAGAAATTTCAAGTCAAAATGTTCCTTTATTTTTTCTGTTCTCTCGTGAATCTTATCAACTTTTTTAAATATGGATTCAACTGGCGTTCGATGATATTTTGTTATAATATCTCTAATGTCTATTCCTAATGCAATGCATAGCAATTCAGAATAATATAAGACAGGAATATCGTAGACATAATCTATCTTTTTCAAATCTTGCTGTAGGTGGTCGAACTGAATGAAGCATTGGGGACATCCAACAACTATAGCATCGATTTGGGCCTCTTTCATGCTTTCCAGCTTGGTGTGTACCATTTCTAATCCTGAATCGGGATTATCCGCTCTAGCAAAACTACCTCCACAACAATCCATTTTGTTAACATAATCGATACTCGTGGCTCCAAGATCTTCAATTAGACCGTCAAAAATGTGTGGTTCCATTGGATCGTCCATTTGTATCTTATTACTTGGCCTTAAAAAGTGGCACCCGTAGTGGACAGCAACTCTTAACGAATTTAATGGATATTGTATTTTTTCTTTGATGTTATCCTTTCCCAGCTTGTGAATGAATTCGATGAAATGAAAGACATCTGACCTGCCCTCAACCTCTAAATCAATCTCCTCTAAATAAGAATTAATTCGCTCTCTATAACGACTATCGACTTTTATTTCGCTTCTAATTCCTTTTAAAGTTTCAAAACATCCATTACAGGGAGTTAAGATGTCCTGATTCTCGTTTTCCGCAAGTGCTAAATTTCGGGCTGCGGTAATGGAATAAGTGAGTTGATTGAAATTCTTAATTCCATTCGGTTCGGGACAGCATGAAAATCTTGGATTTTCTGTGTAATTTATTCCAAAAACATCTAAAATGCTTTTAACTGACACTTCTATAAACGGAAGCCTATATGCTATCATGCAACCTGGAAATAATGCATATTCTTGCTTAATCACCAAAACTCTCCTATATATTTTGCTTATCTAATATTTCATGTGAAATTATAAGAAATCTCTTCTAAAGTGAGATTAATTAGTTTTTCCTAAAAGTTAATAAACTATCATATAATATAACTTTTTAGTTATAAATATTAAATAGATATATGAAATATATCTAATATAACTCAACTAAAAGAATAAGAAAATGCAATTAACGATTAGCAAATTTTTCGTTATACATTTTTAAAGCTTGTTGCATCGCTTCTTCTAATGCAGGTTCTTGATCTTTATCTATTAAAATTCTTTTCATCATCGTTTCAAATATCTCTATTATTTGTTTAACCGCAATGACTCGATCAGCAGAATTCAGTTTGCTTAATTCACTTAAATCTGTTTTATACTGCAATTGCCATTCTCTAATGGTTTTCCAGATAAAACCTCGTATTGCCCTTTCAGGTATTGGAATATATTTATCTATAAATTTACTGATTGCGATTACAATGTAGTTTTGATCGGAAGCAACATGTAAGGTTTTATAGTACTCTTCAGCCTCTTTAACTGATTTAGGCTTAAATTTTAAATCTATTATTATCACCTTTAAAT
>Ga0180433_10002914_pt1 | contig 25769 bp, 31 predicted proteins | sample SS_ome_8_FD_132980 | JGI IMG/M metagenome (GOLD analysis project Ga0180433, IMG submission 132980) | Hypersaline lake sediment archaeal communities from the Salton Sea, California, USA - SS_1_D_1 metaG | ecosystem: Environmental > Aquatic > Non-marine Saline and Alkaline > Hypersaline >... | reverse complement strand
GGCTGTCGCTGCGCCTTCTACGGCGCTCTCGGCCCTCAGTCCGTAGACGAGGCTGGGTTCTACATGGAGAGGCAGGTATCAGACCCTAATGTTAAGGTGGCTCTGCCGATTAAAGGGATTGGTGTTGAGATGGGAGATTTGAAATGATTACAAATGTATCTGGTGGTTTTGGTTATTGCGATGAATGTGGCAACCCAATACAGGTGTCTGATTCAGATGATGTTATAACTTGCAGATGCGGTAAGATGCATTACTGGTGCGGTAGTGAGAATTGCCGAGAAGGAGAATCTAAGATGGGAGCAAGGAATATAATAACGCAGTTAACTTCCCAGATAGAGAAGTTGAAGAAAGAGTGCGAGGAGCGTTGTGGGAAAATGAATTGCATGGCTGATGACATTCTCAGTCTTGAGTGTAGGAACAAATCTCTCCAGTCCTCCCTCGACCAGCAGAAGGAGGAGAATGAACGGAGCTATGGTTACGCAAAAAGATTATTCGAAATCTTAGCACCTCAATGCAAGCCATTAGACGATTTGGGCGGTGTTCTTACCCAGATAGATAATTGGTCTACCCAGCACAGATGGATTCCTGTTGAGGAGAGGTTGCCGGATACAGATGATGACATACTTGTGTTATCTTCTGACCGCAAAGGGGAATGTACGACATTCGTTGGTTTTTACGAACTATACGACAGAAGAATTCCGTGCTTTTCTGCTAGAAATGAGTATGTTGAAGACGAACTATGTAGTGAATCGTTAACTGTCACCCACTGGAAGCCGATAATTCTGCCCAGAAAGGAAAAAGAAAATGAGTAAATGTCGAATATTATTCTACCACGCCAAATTCGGTGATGGCAAGTTCATAGACGATGGCATATCGTTCCATACAACGTTCTGGAATGTGATAGGGCTTGCTAGTCGGCTTAGGTTTAAAGAGGCTGGCAAGATGATTAAGCATAGGTTTAGCCATGTTGAGGTGTGGTGGCCGGATGAGAATGGATGCTTTGAGGAGACTGCTATATTGGAAGTCTTCAAAACAGTTTGCTACTTAAAAAAAGGTACTGCGTTTACTAGCACCATGCGAGGTGACGACAACGGCACTGTGATACGCCCTGCGTCTGGTATCTTGAAGCATCCTGAACGATGGTCGTACATCGAGATAGACCTACCGGAAGCTAACTACGAGCTTGCTGTGGAGTGGGCTAAGGAACAGGCCAAGAACAACCAAGGCTACAACAAGATGACTATCCTTAACTTCTTTAATCCGTTCAGGCGTACCGCTAAGACCGGAGGGAAGAACATCTGTTCGGTTGCTGTTCAAGGGTTTTTGTGGCAGGCAGGGCTGTTCAATAAGTGGGAGATAATGTCACCACTGAAGCTGTGGCTGGAGTTGGATAGGAAGGGATATGAGACGAGGAGGTTGGTATGAGTGATTTAATGAAGTTTTCTATTAACACCTCTGCTATGTATGGTGTTAGGCCAATAGATATAAGAAACAACCCCATATCATTAGTTTCCAATGCGGAAATATGCTTCAATGGCATACCAGTGCATGAAAGCGATATGTGTGTTGAACGTAAGTATAGGGAGAAGAGGTGGAAAAGAACGAATAGACCAGATAAGGTGAAAACGAAAATAATACAAATTCCTACTTTATATCTCTCTGAGATTGATGGCACTAAAAGGATATACTGCCACCCATCAATAGCAAGAAGGTTGTGGGCCATGAATTAAAAAAACAGGCCACCACCTAAGCAGTGACCCGTTCGGAGAGAGAGTTATCTTCTCGTTGCTTGTTTCTTCTTTGCTTTGGATGCCGTCCGTTTCTTTCGTCTTGTAGCGGTCTTTCGTTTAGCCATTACTGTTCCTTTGTTTTAAAGTCGTATTGCATTAAGTACTGTTTAAACTCTTTGAAGTCTTGGCGGATTTCACCTGTATCCTCTTTGGTTTCCTTGAGCATGCCGATGAACTCACGCACTAGAATCTCGTTTGAGTGAACGTCCTCTTTCACTGTTTTGATATCGTTAGTGTTAGTTGTTACCCTTATATCCATACTCTTCACGGTCTGGAATGTCATACCGCATATGAATATAAGGCCGATAACCCATTTGATAGTGCTAGTCCACTGGTGCTTCGTCGTTTCCGCCATTGTCTGACTCCTTCAGTCGTTTACTTAGTTCCTGTTGTATTCCTACAATCTGCTGTTTAAGGGCCTCGATTTCGGTATAAGATTTACCTAAAATCATACCCAACTCTTCACTTGATATTTCACTAATCTTTTTCATTCTTCTCTCCTAAATGTTTCTGTCAATTATATCATTCACTAATTCAGACTGAATCGGGTCAGCGTCTAGCCTTAGCTTTGCTGCTCCCCTCTCGGATTTCTTGGCTATGTACTTTATAGCGCACAGCATCATCCACTTCTCGTCTGTGTGCGTATCTACCATTACTGGCTTGTCGCCGTCCATTTGAACCTCACCGTCCACAAATATAGGCTCTTGAGGTATTGGCATCTCTCTTATGAAGGCTGGTGCAAAGGTGCTCCATTCCTCGTCTGTTAAATCGAATCCTATGTGCTTCATCTTATCTCCTATTTACTAAACTCTGTTCTTGAGCCGATTGTATCTATTTCATAATGAGCGTCAACAAATGTTACTTCTATGTCACCAGATACGGAATCAGTCCTAGCAAACTGTATCTGAATCACGTCAGATAACCCTGCTCCAGTTAGGTCTATTGCCGGTAAACTAATAATCTGATTAAGTGTTCCCGTCCCCCACGTGTACACCCCATTGTTTGTATAGTCACCTGATATAGTTGTCCATGCTGTTGTCTTTAGCGACCCATTGTTCTGTATTCTGTATCTTGCAGTGAACTCATAATTGCTATCACTTGGTTGCTCAAAATGAACGTGCAAATGGAAATCGCTATCAGCTTTTGTTTTATGGCTCAATTGCAGATTGAACTGAACGGAGTCATTTACATTAGTCTCGTCACCGTTCGGGTCAAATGTTACTGTATTGTTTGCGTAGTTGTATGCCACGCCACCAGAGACTGAAGCAAGCCTTCTTCCTATTAGAGAGCTTTGTATGTCCTCCCATACCGTAGCAGCTCCATGAGCAACATAAGTCCCATCAGTTTCAAACTCAGAGTAATCTGTAGTCCCTCCATCGCCTATTGTAGTTGCTTGGTGTAAGTCTATGCTTGTTCCAGCATACAAGTCTAAAGTTCCGTCAGCATCAGAGTCAATACGCTCTGCTCCGTCTGTTTGTGTGAAATTTACCGCCCCATAGGTTTGGAGAGTCCCAGTAGCCGCATCAAGTGACATCCTTGTAGCATACGAACCTCTCCTATCTCTCCACTTAAATGTTCTCCCCCCATCAAAGATTATATCATAAGCTCCATTAGGCGTTCCAAAGGTGACAAAGCCACCGCTTGCGACATCAAAGTTTTTACTAGACCCCCATATAGCATTGCCAGACGATGCTATAAAGCAGTTGACCCACTCTGCTGACCTATCATCGTACCCATAAACACGAAATCCCCTATTGTCAGCGCCTTGATGTATTGTAAGTCCATATTCAGAACCACCTAACACAGTCAGAGATTGATTTGTTACTGGCGACATCCCAATACCTACATTGCCTGTAATCTCAACATCATTCTCAAAATAAGCGTCACCAAGCGAGTCGAGGGTAAGTGTAATACCTGCGTCTGTGCCAAATATTATATCACCATTTAAGGTTATGTCGGCATTGTAACTGGAAATATCAACATCGCCAGAATTTGCATCTACACCAAAGAACGTATGTGCCCCACCAGCAATCTCAAAATCACTGACACCTGTTCCTGTTGGGTCGAAGTTAATTCTAAGGCCACCAGTAACATCAGTGTAGCTTATCGTGTCTCCATCAAGGGTGATATTATCTATGACTAATGCACCTGCCGCAATCTCGAAGTTACCTGCGTCCCAATTACCAGTGAGAGGAGTTGTGCCGTCACGTCTTACATACAGGTTGTCAAAGCCAGCCTCAGTTGGTGTCTGGTTCTTCCATACACCAGCGCCAGAGTCCCATGCCAATAGGTCGTTGTCTGCAATGGATGATATTAAGCAGTCGCTCAACTCATCAAGATTCGGATGTGGATGCAGCCTTACGTGTATTACGCCCTCTGTTGCGTGTGCTCGTATCACTACACCAACGCACACTATTGAATCTGGTTGGGTAGGAGGTGTATTTGAATAATTGCCGTTTTCTACAAGGAACAGTTCATCTCCGGCTGAGTAGCTACCAGTATCAACATCTCTGACAAGTCCATCTGACGTAAAATAACCTAATTGGCCTGCCGAGACATCTTCCGTTGCCATTGCAAGCGTAGCCTTAGCCTGCGAATGAACAGACGCAGAAGCGAGTTTGACCGTAGGCACTGCCCCTGTCCCGCTAAAAACATACACTAGTTGACCATTGTTTATTTGTACTGACTCATCATTCCTAGAGCGAGGAAGGAATAACTCAAGGCCCATCTGCTGATTAACAGTACCGCCCTTCATTCCGAGATTTAGCGTGCCTTCGTCGTCGTTCCATATCATACGACCCTCGGCTGGAGGAAGTCCGTTCTCTAAGCTCCAATCTACGTAGTGGAGTGTGGTTATGCCGTAGTTGTCCCAGTCAATGTCGGCAGTGGGTGAGCGTGAACCGTCTACTGGTAGGTATTGAAGATGGTCGTCATCGGCAAGGCCAAGGAGTAGGCCGTGGTCGAGGAGTGGGTTTATTTCTCCTGCGATAAAGTCGTAATTGCAGAGGCGTGAGTTTCTCATTTATCTTTCCACCATTCTATTTTCTGCACTGTTCTAAGTGGCACTCCATGTAGAGTTAGATAATCTGAAGTTACACCCTTTATCCCGTCCTTAAAGAACTGCTCACTTTTCCATTTGCCCCTGTTCGGGCCACTCTTTATTAACTCGTCATCAAGTGAAAATCTAACCCCCTTGGCAACATCAAGGGAATGTTTAAAAATGCTCTCCATCATTATTAATGGCATTGCCGATAGTTCTGGCGCTGTAACCTCTTGCCCTAACAAGGCGCTGGCTATTTGCTTTGCTGGATACCCAACAAATGGAACAAGGCTGAGAGGGGATGTTATTAGGTCTGTTAAGAACTCGCCATCTTCCTTTTTTCTTCCGAGCATCATGTCAAACAGCGCTCTCATGCTTACAGAAATAACTGATATAAGCGAGTATGCGATGCCTATGTTTTTAGCAGCCTCCGCTTTTCCTATGTCCCCAGTCTCAACCATAGCTTTCTGACGCCTTATAATCCTGCCAATTTGGTCAGTGAAGCTACGGAACCTTGTAAGGCTTCTAGTATATGTATTGTCAGAGCCAGTGAAACTTGATTTATTCTCATCGAAGAACATTGGTTGAGTTCTGGTAACTAGGTAATCTGCTCTATCATTGAAAGCGTTCCAGTATTCTTGGCTGTTAAACTCTAGTGTAGATGGCTCAACTCCATAGTTTTTCCACCATTCTAAACTTGACCCTTCTAGCTGCTTATCTGACATCTCTGCCATTGTAATTTTACCAGCCCTAGAAACACCGCTTATATCACCCTTGTGCATACCAGATAGAGCTTTGTCTCTGATGTTTCCAGTCCCGGTGAATATTTTCTTTATAGTGGACGGACTCGCTATGGATTTTGACGCGCCTATGCCCTCTTCTCTAGTTCTAAACAATGTCCAGTTTTTGTTGAACAGCGCAATCTCTTCAGTTGAAACCCGTGTCGCAATCGCCTTGGTATATTTAAATGACGCTTCTGTTCCGTACAGCACAGCAGATGTTGGCTGTAATGCCCAAATAATAGGATTAGTTAGTACAGCCTGCGCCATTCCAGAGTCTATTTTAGATACGGCTCTTTCTATATCACCAGCAGGGGCTTGTCGTTCTCTTTGGAAGTTTCGTACTCTGGAATCTAACTCCTCAAGCACAATTTCTTGGCCCACGCTCCTCAGCTTATTCCTAAACGGTGCGTAGTTAACTAAAGACCTAAGTTGCCTAACAGCCTCTGTAGTTCCAGCAAATTGAGATATAGCCCTCATGTCTTCAGCTATAACCTCGAATATGTCTCGCACCATAACAGGTCTTCGGCTTGATGTCCTACTCTTAAGCCTGCCATCTTCATCTATTAGGGCGTCCCTGACATACTCAGTCCCAACAACACCGCCTTCAGGCAGGTATTCAACATGGAAATAGTTGTCGATTGTGGCTATATCAATGCCATCTACCTCTCGGCTAGTCTTGTTTATGTCTTGACCCATTTCTATATAGAACGATTCAAGGAAGTCTATGAACGATTTGGCGGCAGGGTCAGCCTCGACTATACTGGACATCTCAACGAACTCCTGTTCAGTTAATTTGCCCATCTCGCCTTCTCGTGTGGCAATGCCATTTTTGACTGCCTGACCTAAGTTGTAAGAGTTTCTTGTGTGCATGGCAAAGGACATCAGTTCAGCCATAGTAAACTGCTGTGGACTACCAGCAACAGTTACATTGTACAAATGAGTGCCAGAACCGAATATGTCCTTAACCCTCTGGCTTACTGGAATCTGGTGCATTGTTGGCGACCACTGCTTGAGCATATCTGTGCTTATTTGTCCAGCCTCAATACCACCCCTCAGCATATCTGTGTACTTTAGCGTCAAACCAAGTTGGTTGCGCCTGCCCTCCATAACGATTGATGTTATCGGGTCAAACTTACCCCATATCCTAGTTGCTATTGTGTATATATCGTCGTTCTTAATCCCAACAAGTGCATCAGAAATCTTCTTTACCATGCCACGCTTAGGCGAGAACTTGCGACGAGTCTTTATATCCTTCTTGATTTTGACATTCGCCGTAGAGTTGTTAAGGAAATTCTTTAGCTTCTTAACCTTCTGGCTAGTTGCTAATTTCCCATATGACTGACTAAGCTTAAGAAACCTCTGTATCTCGTTGTTCAAGTCCTCTATTTGTGACGAATCCATATCTGATATTTTAGTAGAGGCTAACTCGCTAAACTTATTCGATATAGTCCTTGGTATTAATCCTTCTGCGTACTTCTCGCTTGTGTTACTGGCAACATCATTTCTGATACCATCGAGATAATCTTTTGTCCTCTTGACAGAGTTTAGTATTTTTGGCGATAGTGTAGTATAGTTCTTAAGTAAATCACCTATAATCTTATGAGCCTTGTGGTGTATACCGCCATCAGACACCTTCTTCTTCGACGCTCGATTAACTGCCTGCCTTAGTTTCTTGAATCTAGCAGTGGCCTTATTCTTCTTGGCTATCTCTTTAACACCTTCAATGGCCTGAACTGCCTGAGTTCTTTCCTTATCAGTAGTTGCAGTTGCTACTTTATTCAATAATGAATTTCTCTGTGACTCGCTAATATCAAGCCCTCTCAGGGCCGTTTTTTGGTATATAGATAAATCTTTGCCAATAGCAGCTATGGCTTTTGAGGTTTCCTTAACAATCTTTTGCGACTGTTGCGACACCTTTTTGAATACTATGCTTAGAAGTTGACCATGATTAAGTGTTTCTATATCCTGTGCAGTTGGAAGTACATCCCTTGGCCTAGATGATGCTATCTCAAGTTCGTTTGAGTTTAGCCCAGTAGCTATTCTATTAGCTTTCTTTTTCGACAAATCAACATCTATCTCTTGTTGGGTTTCCCAATCTAAGACAGCATACTTACCATCTTTCTGTTTAACAACGCCGTAAGAGGCTGTGTTGCTGACAAGCTCTTCGACATTTGCTGTTTCAATTTCAGACTCTACGACAATATCATCAACCTCTTTGTCGACTTCCACCACCTCTTCTTTAGCTACCTCGCTTGGCTCCTGTACAACAGTTTCTTCTTGCTGGGCTATCGTAAAGTTTATGGCATCATTCATCGCCTGTACTGTATCCCTATTAGCAAGCCTTCTTTTGTCCCATTTGGCTATCTCGCTTACAGAAGATGACGCAGATGTGAACATGGCAGATGTAAACGCAGTGTCTCTAGCAAGTAACATAAACCTGCTAGTTACCTCGTCCCAGTCAATCTCTTGACTGTCCGTCATTGGTACATCGCCAGAAAAGACTGATGACACTATTTCTTGCGGAACTTCTTCTTTAAATATCTCCGTTAGTGCATTTTTGGTTATCTTCTTTGGGAAACTAGCGAGTCTTTTACCTAGTTTCCTTGGGTCATACTTGGCCGCACCGCCACCCCAAGCTTCAATTAGGCCATTGACAGAGCCACCAACCCACCCTCTAAGTCTCGCAGATTCTTCTGATATGCCATTATCCAATGACTGCTGACGTATACCTGATCCCTCCATTGCTGCTGATGTAAAAAACAGCGCAGCCGGAGTAAGTTTATCTGGCGATGCTATTGCAACGGCTACAGAAGTCCCGACATATGGAGTGTTTCTTAGAAATGAATTTACTGTATCATCAAAGGCGTTAACCGACTCTATTGCCAAATCTGGCTCTTGGGATGCTTTATGGTACGCCCTCGCCCATTTAGCTAAGTTACCAGATGTGTTTAAGAAGCTATCAGATTGAAAAACAGTTCCAATGGTTCGCAATACATCGCTTGAAGCATCTAGGGCTGCGGCAGAAACATCAGCACTGCCGGAAGACCAAGCATTTTTCTTTGATTCCCATACCCCGGGTGTATCACTAGCAAGTGCTTCTTGCCTTCTTTCCCAGTCACGAACCCCCTGTACTCTAGCCACCTCATTATCAAGCATATCCCTAGTCCTATTAAACCGAAGACTTTCTTTTTCTTCTTCTGTTTCGGCCTTCATTATACCTTCTAGGAATTTCTTCTTGCTTGGGTCTTCGTTGTACCAGCTTGCCTCGGCCCTAGCAATTGCTAACCCTCTTGTTATAGTATTAGCTTGACCAAGGCCGCCCGGCATCGAGAACAGTGTGCTTCTTAACTCTCTGTGCGGTATACCAGCCTGCTTAGATTTCTTCAAGTCGAGAATTTGCTTCTCTTCAGTTGCTACATCCTCCTTCAATCCTGTAACATCTTTTGTTGCAGTTGGCAACTTAAAAGCTTGTGACTCAGTAAAATAAGACCTAACAACATCAGATTTGTTAAATTGGTCGCCGTAAGTTTGTTTCATTAAAGATGGCAATACGTTAATAGCAGCATTTGGCGTCATTTGGTGTGTTTCAGCCAAAGACATAGCCCCCAATACATCCATTGGGTCTAATCCGCTTCCGGGGCTAACCTGCTGTGCTATAGTCTCTATTGGTACACCAGAGGACAATTGTGACCTAATAACACTGTTTGTCTCAATCAACTTGCTTCTCTGTACCTGCTCACGGAGCTTTTTTTGTTGTAGCGTTAATGCCATTATTCGTACCAAACCTCCAGTATATCACCGAGCATGTTTAGGTCTTTTTTCTTACCTGTCTTCAGCAGTTGCATTACAGACTCGTACCTCTCTTCACGATCGTCTATACCTTTTATAGATTCTGGTATACCGAAGTCAAAAAATGAGTCATTTCTATAGAATCTATCCGTGTTTGACACAAACGAACTTTCAATGACATTATATATTTCTTCGTCAGTTTTACCGTCCCTGACCATACTCCTAACTTCATTGCCAAGTTTCCTTTTCGCACTTCCAATAGCAGTCAACACTGGCCCAGCAGTAAGGGCGCCAAGCAGAGGGGAGACTGATTGCGATATCTTAGAATATCTGGAGTTAATATACGTATCAAAGTTTTTAAGATTATCTTTTTGTGATAGTGTTAATTTAGAATTCTCTTCATTTAATTTTGATATAGCCTTATATTCAGATGAAGACATTCCAGTTGCGTATGCACTTGTTAACTCATCCTGCTCGAATGATTTGCCTAGATTTATCTGGTCTTCAAGGAACTTAAATGTCTTATTGTCGCTAACATCGAGTGTATTATTAGTGTATCGCTCAGTAAGTTGCGATTTAGTTACATCGAGCTCTGGTACAGTCTCACCTTGGAATAACGCGCCAGATGAGAACGCCTTTCCCATAGTCTCTGATTGCAGGTTCATATTAGCCTTAAATGTGGCGTTTTTATTCTGCGTCTTTTTAGATGATTCAGACCTTAGCCTCTGCAAGTTAAAAAACCTATCCTTCTCGTCTGTTGAATACTTATCTATTACATCTCTAGCTTCTTGCATATTTTTTTTAGTCGGGTTGTCGGCTGCGTTGTTAGTTGCCTTGAATATTAGTGTCTGGCCTACTACGCTATCCTTTATAGCCTTTGCCTCTTCCGGTGGCTTGTTAGCGAATTGCTTGTCAAATGCCGCCTCAGCCTCAATAACTTCTGGCGAATCATCATCAAACTTGCTTAGCGCGTTTTGAAAATCAGTAGAAACCGCAACGTCAGCGGCTTTCGATATTTCTAATATATCTTCTATGTCTCCAAGGTCGCCTATATTTTGGCTCCAAATTCCCGCTTTATTGCCAACGATAGCTGATGTTTCATTAGATAAATTAAGCTGCGATATATCAGACATAGCTTTCTGCGTATGCTTCAGCCTAACCTTTCGCCTCTCTTCGAATGGAGTATTTATAAGCTCTTCTGCCATGGCAAGTTGTGATCGCTCCATTATGGCGTTAGCATCAGAAACTCCTATTCTATCTTGCATATCCCTCTTACGCTTACCAAGTTCAGATATAACTCCACCTATTTGACCGATTGCCTGAGCCTCTGACGTGTCAAAACGGAATGCTCCGGGGTCAATTAACTGAGCCTGCTTAACTCTAACTGGTGCTGTAGATGATACTCTTTCTATTCTTCCCATATTATGCAAATCCTTTTAATACTGAACCGCCTGCACCTATCAGCGAAGCTCTTTGTCTAGCCTTGCCAGTAGACTTAGCGAACCTACCTTGTGAAGCCATAATATCACCTCTACTAGAAAGTTCTTGTCCTCGTAATAAAGCGTTTCGGCGTGCAATATTCCTGTCAAGAGAAAATTGGAAGGCTGCGTCTGCCAATGTATTCAATGAAGAACCAGCCAGTAGCCCACCAGACTTAGCGCCAGCGGCTATATTTGCTGCTCGGACAAACCTCTCCTTGCGAGATATTCGCCCCTCTTCTATCTTGCCAGCTTCAATTTCTGCCAATCTTTGTCGCTCTAAAGCCTGTTGGTTACGCAATGCTACTTTCTCAGCAAAGCTACCTTGAGCCTCGGCTATTCTTCCTTGCTGTATTTGACTTGTAGCTGCTAAGCCAAGGCCAGCCGTTGTCGCAGCAGTGCCAAGTGAAAAAGCACCTGCTGTACCAATTAAGCCAGTAGTTGCCGCTGCCGTTCCTGTCGCCGCCGTTCCGAATAATAGTGCTGCTGTAGCCATTATACCACCATAGTAAATCTATTATATTTATGATTATTAAACTCTACCGATTTACAATTCTTTTCCATGCCTATAAACCTAGCAAGTTTCTCACCTTTAGTGAAACCGTCTAAGACGTAGGTTGAAATATCGCAACCGCCTACCGAGTTTACCATTATATCAAAAACCTCTCTTACGCACCTTGCCATTGAGATTGGGCTTATTGCTGGAGTGTTTCTTATTTTAACCCATACTGTCCCAGATTCATCATTCAATAAAGTGACACCGCCACATGCAAACACACCGTCTTCGTCTGTTGCTGTAACTGCTATTCCGTGTTCTGCAAGTTTATCAAACTCGCCATCTCCGAACTCTGGGACAAATGGCTCTACAGGAGTCTCTATCTTATCCCAATCACCTTTTTGATATAGTTCTATGTTTATCATCTTCTCTCTTCTATCTCTACGGAAATGATTGTTGCTAAAATAGTACACGGGAATGGAGTCTCTGAAGTGATAGTTGTATAAGCATCTTCCGTGAAACCACCACTAGTTAACTTTGTGTCGTCTTGAGATTGGCTTGAAAACGTAGTGTCCATATCAACGAGATATTCTTTGCCATTATATTCCTGACCTGACCTACCGCCTTTGGTGCGAATATATCTAGTTACGTTTTCGTTTATGCGCTTAATCCTAGACTGAACGGTTCCGCTTTCAGGTATAGACAGCCTCATAGTCCTTACCTTCATAGTGTATGGTAAGCCAACTTGAAATGTTGTTAATTCGATTGGGAGAGTTATTTCTCCACCAGTAACGGTTTCTGAAGCAATCAGCTCACCGCCAGATGTTACTGTAACTAATCTTCCCTCTAAGTGCTCTAGTCCAGTTAGCGTAGATGTACCTGTTCCGTCATCAAACCTGACAAACCCGTCAGTTACATTTACTGTATACTGAACTAAATTTAAGTCGTCGTTTGTGGACGAAATCTTAAAGGCGTTGTCGGTCTTTTGCCTTACAAAGTATCTGTCACTTAGCCAAGACACAAATACTTGGTCGCCATTTGAGTAACCATGATTAGAAACTAAACAGATTAAATCCGACATTAAAGCCCCACTGATGTTATCTGGTCAATTACATCTTGACATTGAGTTTTCAAGCCAGTCAACTTCGGCTTATTGTTATCGACTAAATCTAACTTGGCTTTCAATCCAGAAAGGCTTATCGTTGAACCATCTGAATAGTCTCCAGTTGGATTGCCTGTGAGTCCAGTAAACTCTACGTCGCTTAACAAGACTATAGTTTTTCCTTCTGACATACCTATTTTCTTCATATTTAACCTTTTCCTGTTTTAATGTTCTAGTGTCATTTTACGAGCGAGTAAACATCGCTAGTGCTATTGCACCCCAACTGCTATAAAATCAAACCCGTGGTCAGCAAGTGCGTTAGCATCAGTTCTTATTGTAACCTTACAATAACCAACTTGTTTATCAGTAAACATAGCCATACGCCCTTGGGTCTCGCCAACTGTTGCGACACATGCGTAGTTTTTATTTGCAAAATCTGTGTCAAAAGTAAGTGTATATACACCTAGTGAATCCCTTGATGTTGATACATTAAGCCCACCAGATAGCGTTCCATTTGCCTCAACTTGCCCATACGCCTTAACTAAATTGGTAGATGAATCTTTGTCATCAACATATTTTTTGTTCACAACACCTGCATCATCTATTGGGGCATCGCTTGATTCCATTACTGCGCCATCTTTTATTTTTCCATCTGAAGCTATTGAGACGTTTAGATGAGTATTAAGCTCAGTGCCCCAAGTGCCATCAGAACCACCTACTGTTGGTAATGCCATTATGTAGTACCTCCGTATAACGATGAGCCATAAACACCAGAGCCGTATCGCACTGTATCGCTAGCGAGAATCAACTCTCCAGAAATACTGCCCGATACTTCCGTTAATGCAGAGTCTAGCATGTTAGCCTCATCCAATTGGTCAAAAATTCTTGTTGAAAACTTTTCTATATATCTTACGGTGTTTCCATTGACTACTCTCTTGACAGAAACCCATACCTCATCCTCGATACTGCCATGTATAACTGCTACACTCTCAAATGCTTCAGTTGGTTGAACAGTTCCTCCTATAATATTAGCTGTCATCGCACCAGTAATATGCCTAGACCAACCAGATACCTCTTCATCAGGCTCATATGTAAACGATAGCAACGTGCCATCAGAACGAGTAATCCATATAATCGAGTCGGGGACTCTCTGTACTGCCATGCAAGTTGGGGCTGACTCAAGTATTGTATTGGATAATAATGTAGCGTCATCAGCTTGGAAGTTCTCACTAATAGCATCGAATTGCATAGCCCTTAGCTTCCGCCCCTGTCTCTGGAAAAAGAATATTGCATTGTTTAATATTACTGGCTGTATCTCATTACTACCGAAAGATGTCTGCGGTGTAGACTTTCTATCAGATGGAGTGACTGGCTTATCTGGGTCACTTGCCCCGAACCTATACTCTTTGTTTGCCGCACCAACAGCCATTACCTGTCTAGCCTGCATCCATTGTACTTGCGATACTTCATTATCATTTATTGGGAATGTTATAGCTTCATCATCTAGCCCCTCTGCTGTAAATGACATATCCTCATATTGGCTAGACTTAGAAGACCAGAGCGTATCTGGATTATTTGTACTAGATGCCCACCATAATCTATCTTCAAAAAATGTAACAGTTCTTGGATAACCCCTAAACTCACCCCATGCTCCCTCGGCCCACATAGAAGTAGTCACTGCGCTATCAGTTGCATTATCGCTTAGTACTTGGTCAATAACTGTTACGTTTGCTACAGTCGTACTAACAGCAGATGTAACAACCACTATACCGTTATTTATCTGATTCTTCGCACTGAAAGACACCTCTGATGCCGCCTTAGCACCAGTTACAGTTACCCTATAGAAAGTATCATCTTCTGTCTCTGTGGCAGAATATGCTACTGCGGCAGTAAACGTCCTGTACTCTTGCCATTCACCAGCACCAGACTTGCGTTCCACTAGAACCGTCATATTGTCGTCAAAGTTAGCTGCATCTAAATTAAAGTCACCTTTAACCCTTATCTCTGCACTAGGGTTAGCTGCTCCAGATTGAGTCCAGTTTCCAGTCCCAGCCTTAGAGTCAGAGTTATCTGGCCTTGTGTGATTCAATTGCCATAAAGTTCCCACGTCATTTGCAGTCCCCAAGAATGGTGCATGACCACCAGTGGCGGTTAATGTGCCAGTTGCTCCCGGAGGGAAATAGTATCCATCCCTAGCCGTACCGCCTGTCCTTGCAAATCCCAATAAATACGTATCTGTTAGATTCTCAGTAAGGAATGGGCCACCAACAAACGGAACGTCTTCTATCGTCCAATCAGTATCCCCGTTACGAGACAACTTCTGCGGAGGGTGGTCTTCGTGTGCTATATACATGACGTCAGCAGACTGAGTTACGTGTATCTCAAACGCTTCCTCTGATGTATATGGTGAGACTATCTGATAAACTTTAGATGCTGTGCCAGATGTAAATGTCCCAAATGCAGTGCTGTCAATGTCGTTGCCAAAAGTATCTTGTAGCGAGAAAGTGTCATTGGTTAGCTTTGTAATTTCGTATATCTTTTCATCAGCCTCAGACATTCCAGTTACAGATAAAAACACCCAATCACCTGTCGAGTATCCGTGACTAACTATCGTTACAACCGCTGGGTCAGCTTTTGTTATTCCAGTTATGGTCTTAGCAGTCTCATAGACCCTGTCACCGTCTTTGTAGAATCTGATTAGAAGATTGCTAAACTCAAGAACAAGGGCATCGTCAACAGAAAACTCGAATGGGAACAGCTTGCACTTATTTGGCGATTGCCCTATATACTCAGTGCCAGAACGCTTAACTATACCACCGTGAGGCAATACGGTTGCGTTAACCAGTTTGGAACATCCATTGTGATACTTGTTAATGTCAGTTCGCCCAGCCATATATTCACTAAGCTCACCTGCGTTAAACGAGTTTTTGATTTGCTTTATTGGCATTACTCACCTATAAGAGTTAAGTCAAATGTACCAGTTGATGCGCCCGGAACTCCTGAAGGAGTGATTGTTACAGTAGAGCCATCTGGTATGTATACCATAGTATCAGCGTCGAACACAACAACTTCCGTTGCCGCCTCTGCCCAATCAGCCTTGGTATACAGTGTATATCCATCTACATCTTTTATGGTTGTAGTATAAGTAATAGCATTTGTTGAGTCATTAGCAACACCAACAATGGCCTTAACTTTACCGTTTATCTCCAAGTCTTTAGAGACTCCAGTTGAAACCGCTGCTGCCCAAGTAAATTGAGCTAACTTCCTTCTCCATATCGGCTTAGTGTTTATTGCGTTTCTTTTGTCTGTAGTCGATTCCATTTAGAAATACCTCGCATAAATTCTTAAATCAGTTATTGTTGTTAGTGAAGTAACGTAAAACTTTATATATCTATACCCAATTGCATCGAACCCGAACTTCGCTACTCTGTCATTTCCGCTATCAGCCGTTGCTATGCCGCAACCATTTAGGTGATATGATGTTAAATCCATTACGTCTATAACTCTCCAGTCACCGGACTCTACTACATCTGCCGTACAGTCTATGTCTATAATACCAATCATCTCTTCAGGGCCGCCCTCAGATGCCCCTGTAATTGCTATTGTTCCAGTTCCGGCAGGCTTGGCTGTTACTAGAATCTCAAGACGATACGCCTTTGTTTCTTCGCCAGCACCACCATTTATTGCAGATAGCAAGTCCATATCGCCAGATGTTACACCGAATGGAAATGCCGTGAGCAACGTGTCTGTTGCGCCGCCAGTAACCTCTTTGACTATATTGTAGCTATCTATGGCTGTGTGGTCTGCTTTGCTGTTACCAAGCATTGTAAGTCCCCTGTACCCTAGAGCGAATCCACTCAGAATTGAATATTGGCTTAGGCTTACCTTGCTGGGAATCAACAGACCTAGCTTTCGGCATTGTCAGCCTCTCGAACTGGTTAATCAAATCAACCTTGCCCTTCGTATCATTCGTCAAAGGGGTTATTATTTTTACAGCCAATGCAACTACCATTGCATCACGGAGTCTTGGTGAATATTTTGTTACGTCTGTGAGTTGCGTTATGTATGTCACGAACAGTACTTTTTGAGATGGCCCACTTGCTGATATGTTGCCAGCGGCTAAGTCCGTCAATACAGAATCAGATATATATGAAGTGTCTACAGAATAAGTCCCAGTTGAACCCTGTACGCCAGTGCCTAAGTTGCCTGCTGTTATATCGTTCGCAATCGTGTCTGATGTGTAGTTTGCAAGTACTTGATACACTAATCCGCCATTTTGAACAAACTGGTCTTTAACGTAAGCCGTTGCTGTCGCATAGTTTATGGCTGTTGCGGAAAAGTATTCGCCAGAGTTGTACTGAGTGTTCGTTGCGTATGTTTGTGGTGTTTCGCCTGCGTCTGAATAAATCTTTGTACCTTGAACTTCCCAAGGGTAAACACCAGAGTTTCCGCTTCTTTGGTCTGCGCCGAAACTATCATCTGCCGATAGTATTCTAATAGCACCAGATGGCATAGAGAAACTTGAGTCATATCCAAACAATGGCGGCGCAGTATCTTCTGGTATAACAACAGATACGATTGCCTCGTTCCACAAGTGCGAAACTAAAACCTCATCTCTGGTAGATTCCCAGAATCTATTGCAGAATCTATATTGCTTTGAAGTTGTATTGCCGTCCTCTATTTCGTATTCGCCTATCATGCCAAGCGATTCATTCCACAGTGTCTCGGTAGTTGTTAGTGCCATAATAACCTCGATTAAAATATGGGAGTGAGCCGAAACCCACTCCCGTTAAAACTAATCTTCCAGAATGTAAAGAGTGTTTACAGTCAGTTGCTCGGCAGCGGCCATAGCCTGTGCTGCGGTAGTAACTGTTACTGTATGCTCTTCATCGAGTCTGGTCAACTGAACACCTTGCAAAGCAGGGATAAATAAACCCTGTGCAGTGGTCATGTCAGTCCAAGCCTCGGCAGCAGTAGCTTGAGTGATGTTGCCATCGCTATCTACTAGCTGTAGGTCAGCCGTAACTGCCGCAGCAGTTTGACTATTCGTGACCTGAAAACCAATAACCCTTGCACCCTCTGGTACTCGACCAGCAGTGATTACGAAACCAGCCGCAGCAGTGTCACCTGTTGGGACTACGTAACTATCGTAACACACTCGCATCTTTGTACCAAATTCGTTTGCACCGTCAATAAAGCTACCCACACCAGAAGTACCAGCAAGGATAGCTGCTCGCTTGGTGCTATTAACACCATTAGCTGTAGTTAAAGCTGCCATAATTTATCTCCTTTAGATACATTCAAGTGCAAGCACTTTATCTTCGTCCATACGGATTGCGTTCATTCCGACACGTGCGGAAATTTGCCAAATCTGTTTACGAGGCAACCAGTCTACGTTAAAGATTGGTGACTCATGTTTAGCAAACAACATTCCTTCTTTTGTCCATACAGGACATTTGAATACATTTGTATCGCTATCGCTGTCATTGCTTGAACCGATAACGATGTTGTTGGTAACAACAAACCTAAAGCCCATGTATTCATTTACAACACCAGAAACTAAAGAGCGAATGATATTAGTGTCAATGCTCTGAGTCTCTGCCTGCCTTAGCAAGTCAGACATCTGCTTAGGTGCTACTGCAATGTAGAACATATCATCTGGGTCGTTCTCAAGTTCCATCAGTGCTTGGCGAGCAAGAACCAATTTCTCAATCGTAAGACCAGTTGATGTGCCACCGCCAGTAAAGTCAGATTGAACATCGTGAGCGATAGTTCTCCCTACTCCACCAGTTGTGTACTTCGAAGTTGACAATACATAGGTATCATCGCCCGGAAGCTTACCACCGCTTACATTACCAAAGAAGGCGTCAGTGATAACAGTATTTTCTTTTCTGATTTCACCCTTAGCAAGCGCTTGGATATAATCGCTTGTTGGGTCAGTGTGCAAGGCAATGTCATCTTCCTTGTCAACAAAGATACCTTTTCGATACCATACAGGTGAAATCCATCTTCGGTTATGAGTCATATCCTCTATCGGAATATCCTCAAACCGGGTCGTCTTCTGGTCAAGCTCAATAGTGCCGAGGAAGTCGTAGGACTCGTTCTCGCCTTCTATTCGCTCTTCACGAAGCAAACCCTGATACATAGGCTTCTTCTGTTGAAGAACTGCCTCGTATCCAGCAGTATACGAATTGTAAAATGCTTCTGTATACCCACTGATAGAATTTGTGTTCTGATTAAGAGTTGCCATCTTAATCTCCTTAAAAAATTATTAATATACGTTCACGCTCAGGTTGTCTCTTTCAAGGCCATCACTTACGGTTTTCGTCCGCCGCCGAATGGAATACCATTATCTCGCAGGGTCTAAAGACTTGTCTGCTTATGTTCTTGGCCGCATGGATTGGCCGGAGTTAGCTATTCTCCTGTTTATCTCCATATATGTAGCCATAGTTTCTTTGTGTTTCTTGTGGAATTTATCTAAAAATGCTTCTGATTTCATTATCTCTTCAAGCTGCTCTTGGTCAGACTTCTCAACAACTTGGGCAGTCTGAGTAGATATAGAGTCCTCTGAGTCGCTGTTCGCTATCGTGAGAAGCATATTGACCACCTCTGGTTCGGTATCAAGACCTCTTGATTTAAAGAACTCTAACACACCCAATTTCTCAGCGGCATCCTGCGTCTTCTGGAAAGTAACATCATATTTATCTTTCCACTTCTCTTGCATCTTGCTAACGTTCTCTTCTTGTCGCTCTTGGACTTGCTTGGCATATGCCTCTTCGCTGGCTTTAACAGCATCTAATTGGAAAGCTACTGTGTCATTGAATTGCTTTTGTGACAATCCCATTCCATGAGCGAACTGTTTGAAGCTGTTTGTTAAGTCATCGCTGAGGGGTATGTCTCCATCGTATGTAATCTCGTACTTATCGTGTGTTTCGGGTCTACCTAATTGATTCCACACCTCGCCCCAGCCATCAGGGTTGTCGTCAGACGGTATTACAATCCCCTCTGAACCACCCTTCATCTTCTCCAGATTAACATAGCTGTCAAAGAACTTACCTAGGTTATCATAGCCCTTTTTTGCTATTAGGTCTTTTACTACATCAGGTGCATTGCTAGTAAAATCGTCATTAATCGCACCCCATGTGCTAGGTTCTGTTTCAGGCGCAGTTGATACCGCTTCCTTTACTGGTTCGTTTACGTCAATCAATTCAGTCATTCTCTTTCTCTCCATTATCTCTGTTTAGTTTTAGGTTTATATATAGGAACATATTTCTCATGCCTTCATGGAAGAATGTCTTATTAGTAGAGAAATCTCCGTCAGCACTTGTTCTGTTTTGCCCACACTGAAACTCCAAATCTTTCAATACAATCTTTCCATCTTCGGACGAGAACACTCTCTTGTACGCCCTAGATAACTCTCTTAACCTCTTCTCGTTCTCTATCTTTCTCTCTTCCGCTTCAATCATCCAAGTAATGCCTCCGCTGGGCTGCCTTGCTCGACAGCCTGATTAACATTTCTAAATGCCTTACTTCCTGTATCTGCTATTTCTGCTTGTGCCTGAGCCATCTGCATCTGCTCAACTCCTGCTCTCTTTGCTGTCATTTCCTCGAAATCAACCAACTTGTCGGCAGGAGCGCCTGATGCCAACCAAGATTCCCTGAACGAACCGTCCCAATCTACATTCTCAAATACCGGAGACATCTGTGCGTATGGAGCCCATTTAGCCAATGTCGCTTCCATAGCATTAGCCTGAACACTCGCCATCGCCAAGGCCAATCTGCCTTGATATGCAACATCGAAATCAAACGACTGTGGTGGCTGTGGAATACGCTTCATCTGTATAAGAAGCTTCAGGACTCTACCAAGCAACGGGTCAAGTGTTTCGTTCTGCAATGAAGTTACTGCTGGCGATATGATAGTTAAGTCATCTTCTTTTCTAATACCAGCCTCGAAGGCCGTCATATTTCTATGGTCTGCTAATGACTGGAATCTATTATTAAAGAACCCTTCTTTTACAATGACCTGTTGCTCTCTTATAATCTCTGCATTAAGAGCTACGTTCGTACCAGTGTCCAGAGCTTGTGGAAATTGTGCGCCGTTTCTAATGTATATAATACCATTAGGGCCCGTTACTGGCTGGCCTACAACGCCATCATCTTCCATCATCAGAGGTGGGTTGACAGCCTTTTCCGAGGACTCTATGAATGTCCTCTTCATTCGGTTAAGCATTTTAATCTCTGGGAGGATTTCCATAGCTGGGCCACGACCCATTATCTCCCCGGGAACTACAGAGAATCTAGCAATAAGATAAGGCATATCGTCAAAGCCGGACTCTTTAACAACCTTCTTGTCTTTGATAGAGATGTATAAAGACTTTATCTTCTTAGACTTAGAGCCAATCTTTGTTTTGTCGAAATCGTTATTCGGGGCAGCGACATGGACGAACTCAAATTTCTCATTCATCTTGCCAGCTTCAATAGCTTTCTGAACAGATTTACCTAGGTTCTCTTTGCCAAACTTCTGTATCGCTTGGCGAGTTGTGTAGAATATCTGACGGTAAACAGTATCAACCTCGCCCTTTTCATTGTCATCGAAAGCCATATATCCAATATGGTGAGACTTAAATACTATGTCTTCGCCGTCTTTCTCTACGGAGATAACCCCAGTTCCAAACACGACCATCGAACGAATAGTCTTAAACATTTCTCGCTGGAAGTTGCTTCTCCATAACTCTTTATGGGTTAAAGAAGAGGCGGTTGACATCCATTCTAGCATGGACGGTTCTTCATTAAGCTCTGGCTCTTGTGATGTAAACCCGAACCAGAAAGCACCAACTGGCATCAAGTAACTGAATATACCCGATGTCATTGTATAGGCTGCCATCAAAGCAGTAGAGTCGTAAAGGCGTATATTGTTCTGTTCGCCCTCGCTCTGCTCTGATGTTCTAGTTTGCCGCCATGCAGAAGGCCAAGCGTACAAACCAGCCTCTTGACGCAACCCGTCCGATTCCTTTTTACGAGACATGGCCTGATTATAGTTATCAAGAACCATTGATACATTTATACCGTCAGATGTTTTTGTTCGTATGTTTTCAGCCATGTTACTCCCCTAGGCGTTTCTTGAGTGCCGACTGTATTCCGCTTAACTGAGTAGACCGCCTACCGCCAGTGAACAGCTTCTTCTTTTCTCTTCGCCTAGCCTCTTCTGCTGTTTCTTCAACCTTTGCAACCTCTTCGATTGGCTCTGGTGGTGGCGGCAACTTTGGCTTACTAGGACTTGAAAATGCTCCAGACATAATTATAGCCTTTCCTTTAGAGCCACAAAGAAAGCATCAAGCATTTCATCTGTAATAGCACTTTGTCTATCTGGCTCTTCTATCTCAATAAACATATTGTCTTCTTCTGGACTCCTATCTTCAACAGGAAGTTGACGGGGAGCTTGCTCAACGAGCCTCTTCTCCCTGTCAATCCTGTCTAAGTCGCCAGCATCAAATAGTGTAGTCATTTAGTCACCTATACAGTAATGGTCGGTTGTGCTGTTAGCCCGTAAGCCCCAGTGATAATCCAGCCTACTACAGTATTAACAAACTTAAGAGATATGGTATCGCCAGCATCCGCAAACACAACTGTAGCCCAACCAGTAGCAGTCTCTGGAGTAAGCGTGCCATCGCCTCCACCATCAACGGCTAGATTTATAACTAACTCTTGACCTTGGTAGCCATCTGCTAGGGTTAAGGCTTCTGCGTCTGCTCCAGTTGTCTTTGTGACAATTGCGTGAGTCAGTGGTATTGCAAGAACATCAGCAGCAACAGCAGTTGTGCCATTCTGCGACTGTGAAACAACAGCATCTACAGTGCCAGTCATGTTCTCTTTAATTACCAATTGCCCGTTAGAGCCAATCTTTGCCACTAGAGGGCCATCTTCCTGTCTTAATTTCGCTGCGTATGTAGCCATAATAATCCTTTCCTACCCTTGCGGGTGGTCGTGTTGCCCCTATGGGGCTGTTAGTTTATCTTCAATCTCTTGAAGAACATCATCTTTCTTTCTTCCTCGCCATTTAATATCGAGGCTTTCTGCTTGGTCTGTCCATTTAGGGGGCTCACTTGGAATCTCAACTCCTTCAGGAATATCGCCGCCACCCTTAACGACTACGTTATCCATATCATTCTTTATGGCAACGTCAGTCAATTTAAGTGCACCAGTCTCTTTATGGACTGTTGTAATCTGATGCCAGTTCTCTAACTCGTCTCTACAGATTTCTCTTACTTGTGATTTCTGCCTGTCAGTAAGCCCCTCTTGGACATACTTAGGGTCTTCCTTCTTTACTGGTGTTCTTAACTCTGTGTCTGGGTTACACTTCATGCAACGATAGCAATTTCTTGCTTCTTCAAATGCCAACTCAGTACCACAAAACTTACAGGTTCTCTCTTCCATGCTCTCTCCTTATTTCTTAACGCCTTTTCTTTTAACACTCGTTTTCTTCGCTGGTTTTGGATTCATAACCATTGTCGAACTCTTTAATTTACCTTTTTCATAACCTTTATCTTTTGGCATGATAATCCTTTCTTAACTCCAATTAGTTACTGCGTGGGTTGGTCTTTGTATTTTATTCTGATGCCTCTGTCTAGGAGTCATCTTAGATGCCGCTAACGTGAAATATAACATCGAGTGATAGTAATGGTCTGCACCTAGTTTAATCCATTTAGGCTTACTCAGGCCAGTGTCAGGATTAGTTATTATGGTCTTAGCTGTTTTAGTCATCTCTCTTGCAAACTCGGCAATCTCTACAGACTTTCTAGGGATTCTAACCTTATTGTCCATGAACGCAGCGTGAACTAAGTCCATTCTCTCATTACGGTTACATTTGACAATCCCATCTTTAGGGTTGAAGTGAGGCTTACCGGGCATCTGTTCTGAATACTGACAGAGGTAAATCGTATAAGGTTCTGATTTTTGGAACTCTCTTACGCCATGGTCATAAGGCCCTGAGTCTATTACTGCGTACTTAACATTCATCTTTAACGCTAAGTCATGTAGCTGATTGAGGTTATCTACTCTTGACACATTTAATATGTCGTATGTGTCAGCAGAAGTCCTTATTCCTATGGTAGCGTGTATCTGTTTACCTATATCAACACCCATAGCTGTCTCACCAGAGCACGCCATTTGGTTCATACTGTTAGTACATCGAGAAAGAACGGTAGTCTCGTCCAATTGGTTCTCAGACTCAACCGTAGCAACACCTAAAGTAGACCGCATGAACTCTGCCATACGTGAACCTTCGATGTTGTTATATTGGTACATATATTCCTCAAGGTCTGCATACGGAGAAATCAACCCGTCCAACCAGAAGCCAGCCTCTCGTCTATCAGGAAAGTCTGCAACCCACGTTCCGTCTTTAACGTAAATCTCTTTATGGCAATGAACGCAAGCTCTTATCCACACACCGTTTACCTGAATAATAGAGTCGGGGAAAGATTCTACCAGACTGGTGTATTTGCCACAATGAGTACATTTTATCTGCCATTTCCGCTGGTCGGAATCCTCATATAATTGGTCTATCCCATATCCCGGATAGGTGGGGCTTCCGAAGTTTACCTCATGATTGAACCTAGACCTTTTGAGCCTCTGCTTGGACATATACACCATATCCATGTCCATGAGGTCTATTTCGTCCCTCATAACACAGTCACATGCAATTGACCGAAGATTGTCAGTATCCTTCACCGAAGACCCGCCAACCTTCTTAGGTTGAGCACCAACCATTACAATCGAACGACCGTTAATCTCTTTACACATAGTCGTATTAGTACTGCCCTTTTTGATAATCCAAGGGTTGTACATGAAGATTGGGTCAAAGGCCGTCTTGGATAACCTCTCAACAGCAGTAACTGTAGGCATCATATACATGATGTTCTGGTCATATTTCTTCCAGTAACATGCGTGAACAGCCTCAAGGTACTTAGTCGTAGTCATACAGACTTGAGCACCCTTCTTACAATTCATTATATTCTTATCGCAATTGACCAAATCACTCAAATAAGGCATACCTTCTAAAGAGAACTTCACCCCGCTACGGAGATTAATCCTGTGGTGGTTTGCCCATATTAACGGGTCGATGTACATTAGTTTTTCTAATAGTTCTATTTTGCTTCTCCGCAACATTCAGAATCGCCCTTGACGATAGGCCATCCATCTATAATGTCCTTGCTGTGTGTGCCAAGACCAACTACGTGTCTCTCGGCGTGGCGAACCTTACACTCGCCAGTTAAGGCGTCAAGGCCGTGGTAATAAGCGCAACCTCTGCAAATAGATACAGGCGCCTTCGATTCTTCCATAAATCCCCCTATATTTTATAAATTATATATACAGCTAACAATATCAAACAAACCATTATCCATTCGATATAACCCCCAAGAACTTAACCTACTCAAATTCCAAGCCCGGCATCTCAATAAACTTAGGCTCATCTCGGACTATTGGCTTATCAACTAAGTCAATCAGTTCATATTTCTCTCGGCAACATCTCTTGAACTTCTTGCCACTACCACATATACAAGGGTAATTGGCCATCTTATTGAATCGCCATGATAGTAGCTTCATATTCTCTCCAGATTAACTTGCTTATCTATCTTAACTCTCTCTTAATTCAAAAAAAGTGTTTTCCCGTGATTTTCGATACCAACCCTTAATATTAGGCTAAAATCGGTTGCCTATCTTAACAGGGCTTACGCATATTGTTGAGCTTAAAATCAAGGTCTGCCTTGGCTTGGGCAAGTAAATCATCAAAAGCGGTATTCAATGCTTTATGATACTTAGTTCTCCATGCATAACCATCTTCGTCTACGCAGTAATCTCTTTCGCTCTCTGACATTCTCTACCTCTCTTGTCCTGTTATTGCCTGTGTTATAAAAATTCAGGGAGTGGTAGGTACTGTACCTACGCCGAGCCCCCCCCTTCCCCGATGCCCCCCTCCTGAATAAGCATGCTTTGATTCAAGCCTGTTTTATCCCTTGTCCTATGGTTGACCTACCCTTTAGTACGTTCGTCTATTCTGGGCTAATCTGGGGCGTTCTAGGCTATACCCTTGTTATAGTTGCGTGCGATAAGGTCTAATCTTGCCCGTTCTTCTTCTGATATAGACGGGGCGGATACGTCCTCTGTCTTGACTGTATGCGTGTGTAGACCTGTAATAGCTGATAACTCCCTTGCACATGCTACTATGTCTTTTACATTGCCATTGGATACGGCAAGGTCATAGGCATCAGTGAGGACTTGTATAGCTCTTGCTT
>Ga0180433_10002913_pt1 | contig 25771 bp, 21 predicted proteins | sample SS_ome_8_FD_132980 | JGI IMG/M metagenome (GOLD analysis project Ga0180433, IMG submission 132980) | Hypersaline lake sediment archaeal communities from the Salton Sea, California, USA - SS_1_D_1 metaG | ecosystem: Environmental > Aquatic > Non-marine Saline and Alkaline > Hypersaline >... | reverse complement strand
GAACCTATGCACCTGGTTTTCAAGGAACATCCACTCGATAACGGTGCCGAGCGCTTGCCACATTTCATCAGGTCAGCAGCCAGTCGTTTGAAGGTGAGTAACCGGGTCCATGTGATTATCGGCGGTAACCTGAACCAGCTGCTGCAACATGCCAAAGGCTGTGTGTTGATTAACAGCACGGTGGGTTTGCATGCCTTACAGGCCGGCTGTCCGGTAAAAACCCTGGGAACGGCTATTTATGATGTGCAAGGCATGACACACCAGTCCAGTCTGGATGTTTTCTGGAAACAGCCGCTGCAGCCTGATGCACAGCTTACGGAGGATTTCGTACGGGCCCTGGCAGGTACTATCCAGGTAAAAGGTAATTTCTTTTCAGAGCAGGGTATGGATGCCGCAGTTCCTGAATTAGCTGACAGGCTGATCGAAAATCGTGTGAATGGTTATGGAGCGTATGTGGATCCGCCACCAAGAGCGCGTGGTAAACAGTCTATTTGTTAAATGGCAGGCTTTCTATAGTTCTGGCCAGTTGTAGTAAAAGTCGGTTTTTGAATTTCAGATAGCGGCTTTGACGCAGCTTTTCAAGTGAGATTATCAGGTCTTCTGCTTCGCAGGGTTTGAAGCTGAGAGGGTCGACGTAGCGGCTGTATTCAATCAGCGTAAGGTAAACCAGTTCGTCTACGCTGCGCTTGCGGGTTCTGGAAGCTAGCGCTGTCATATCCCGGGTAAGACCCCAGCCGGCATAGAATGGCTTGCCATGAACAGTGACCTGTTTATCACGCAGCAGGGCTTCAAAGCCAGTCAGGGAACTGAATGTTTCAACCTTATCGCAGCTCTCCAGCAGGGGAATAATATCCTGATTGCAGATAACCTGGTCGGCATAGTTGAGTGCTTGCTGCCGATGCACCTGTCCTTTGCGCAAGCCTGAAAGTACATCGGGATGTGGTTTGAAAATAATATAGGCATCCGGGTTGTTTTTCCGGGCTTTTTTGAGTAATTCCAGGTTAACATTAAAGTCGCTTTCAGAATTGATTGGCTCGTCGAAGACGCTGAGTACCGAGGCATCATCTGCAACCTGGCCGGGAACCAGCACTTTCAATCTGTCAGATGGCCATGACGGCATCGTGTCAGGCTGTTTGAGATTATATTTTGATAACCTCGCCCTGATGATTTTTTTACGCAAGTCTTGGGCGCGTTTGATCTGCTGTTTATCAACAGCCTGATTTTCAAGTAACCATTCAAGATCGCTGGTGTGCCTTGCATCGTAATAGATACCCCGGCTATCGAGAATCAGAGAGGCGGCTGGTACCCACCCGGCACCAAGGCCGACGGAACGCAAAAAACCATCTTCCATGCGAATTAACGGGATGTTGTCTTTATCGCATTGAGCGATTTGTTGTTCTGTCAGGCGCGAAGACCAGGCCACGACACAGCCATTAGTTTCGTGGGCGGCTTTAAGTGCATCAGAAAAAGATTGATGAATCACGGGAGGTGAAACCGCGTCAGGAAAAAGGGCCCGTACTGTTTTGTGATTCCACCAATAGACGCCAGTCACCATAGGCTGATGGAATTGCCAGGGTTTGTTGAGTTTAGTCATAGAAAGTTTATGATAGCTGAATTGAAGGTGACTAGGCAGTATCGGCTCATTATATGGACATTCTACAAATAATAATTCTGGCACTTGTTCAGGGTGTGACCGAGTTTCTGCCAATTTCCAGTTCAGCCCATCTCATTCTGGCTCCCTATGTCTTCGGCTATTCCGACCAGGGGCTGGCCTTTGATGTTGCCGTGCATATTGGTTCGCTCGGGGCCGTTATGCTCTATTTTCGCAAAGAAATTTTTGTGATCATTAATGGGCTGTTTCATCCGTCAGATAAAGAGCTATCACGCGATCGTCATCTGGGCTGGCATGTCTTTATAGCAACTGTCCCCATTATCTTTGTCGGCCTGCTGTTTCAGCAACACGTGGCAACCGATCTGCGTTCCCCTTTTGTCATTGCCATTACCACCGTGGGTTTTGGTTTACTGCTGCTCGCCGTTGATCTGAATGCCAGCCGAACCCGGGATGAATACTCGCTTAACTGGGTGGATGCGCTGATTATCGGTTTGTTTCAATCCTTCGCCATCATCCCCGGAACATCGCGTTCGGGTGTGACCATGACAGCCGGCTTAATGCTGGGACTGACACGAGAAGCGACCACGCGTTTTTCCTTCCTGTTGTCGATTCCAACGATACTGTTGTCAGGATGTCTGGTTACCCTGGAAATGGTAATACATGGCGAAGATGTCCATTGGGGGGATCTGACTGCTGGTGTGCTGCTCTCTTTTGTTGCTGCCTATGCCTGTATTCATTTTTTTCTGAAATTCATTGAGAAAATTGGCATGTTGCCGTTTGTCATGTATCGCATGATCCTCGGCGTCTTTTTATTCTGGATGATTTATAATTGAGCCGCTTTTTTTTAGGATAATTAAAACTATGCATACCCATCACCCTGCGCCACATGGGGGCAAGCTGACCCATTTACTGGTCGGTGAGGCCGAAGCTGAACAACTCAAAACTGATGCCATGCACTGGCCGTCGATAACCCTGAGTGATCGCCAGATCAATGAACTGGAAATGCTCATTAATGGTGGTTTCTCTCCATTACAGGGCTACATGAACGAGGCGGACTATCGTTCGGTACTGGAAAACATGCGACTGGCAGATGGTACCCTGTTTCCGATGCCGGTTTGTCTGGATATCAAGCCTGAGCTGGCTGAAAGCATTCAGCCGGGTGACTCTGTGGCCCTCAGGGACTCTGAAGGTTTCATGCCAGCCGTACTGGTGATCGATGAAATCTGGCAGGTTGACCTTGAAGCAGAAGCTCAAGCCGTTTATGGCACGACTTCCACAGATCATCCCGGCGTGCGCTATCTGCTGGAAAAACACCATTCAGTCTACGTATCCGGACAGGTAAAAGCTGTCGAGCTGCCATTGCATTTCGATTTTGAAATTGTGCGTGATACCCCTGAAGAGTTGAGAGAGCATTTTCATCGTCTGGGCTGGAAGAACGTGGTGGCTTTTACCACCAGTGAACCCATGCACAGGCTGCAAAGACAGCTGACACTGGATGTGGCGCGTAATGAACAGGCCAATATCCTGATTCATCCGCTGGTGGGTGAAGATCAGCCGGGCGATATGAACCGTTTTGCGCGGGTGCGGGGCTATCGTGAAATCGTACGTAAATATCCCCATCAGCTCGGCATGCTGTCGCTGTTGCCTCTCTCGCGCCGCTCAGCCGGGCCAAGAGAAGCCTTGCTGCATGCCATTGTTAATCAGAACTATGGCTGTTCCCATATGATTGTCGGGCCGCAGCATGCGTCACCCAAGGGGGTTGAACAGGAATATTACATGCCTGGAAGTGCACAGCGCCTGGTCAAGAGCTTTGCCGATGAACTCGAAATAAAGATTATCGATACTGAAGAGCATCTCTATTCACCGCGTCTGGACAAGTTTGTTCCAGCCAGTGAATTACAGCATCAGGGTGAAGCAGGCCTTTCGTTGTCACGAACCGAGATGCGCAATCAATTGTTGAAAGGTGAGGCATTACCCGAATGGTTTACGTTTCCGGATATTGAAAAAGAGCTTGCCCGTGTCTATCCCTCCAGGGCCAGGATTGGTTTCACCCTGTTTTTTACCGGGCTATCAGGTTCAGGAAAATCCACATTGGCGCGCATGGTGCATTCACGTTTGATTGAAGAAGGGGGCAGACCGGTTACCCTGCTTGATGGTGATATCGTACGTCTTAACCTTTCCAGTGAACTGGGTTTTTCAAAAGAGCATCGTAACCTGAATATCCAACGTATTGGTTTTGTAGCCAACGAAATCACCAAGAATGGCGGTATCGCTATCTGTGCACCGATTGCACCTTATACCCAGATGCGTCGTAATAATCGGGAGTTAATTGAACAGCATGGCGCTTTTATTGAAGTGCATGTTTCAACGCCGCTGGAAGTGTGTGAAGCGCGTGACCGCAAGGGACTTTATGCCAAGGCACGCAAGGGTATTATTCCCGAGTTCACCGGCATCAGTGATCCCTACGAGGAACCACAGAACCCGGAACTACGCATTGATACCAGTGAAGGCACACCGATGGAACAGGTGCAGCAGATCATGTTGTATCTGATTCGTGAAGGCTATCTTGGAACCGAAGAATTAAATTAACGGAGAAACCATGAACATTCAGGATGTCATCAGCATCGCCCGCCGTGCCGGGGAAAAAATCATGGAAGTCTATGCATGTGATGATTTTGGTACACGTCTCAAATCTGACGACAGCCCGCTAACAGAAGCAGACCTCGCAGCACATCATGTTATCGTCGATGGACTTAAGGCACTTGATGCCAGCATTCCAGTGTTATCAGAGGAGTCTTCGGAAATTGCCTGGGATGAGCGTCAGCAGTGGCAGCGCTACTGGCTGGTAGACCCGCTGGACGGCACCAGGGAATTCATCAAGCGTAACGGCGAGTTCACCGTCAATATTGCCCTGATTGAGAACAATGAAGCTGTGATGGGTGTGGTTTATGCGCCGGTACTGGATGTCACTTATTACGGTGATGAAAACGGTGCTTACAAGGTAACTGCAGAAGGCGAAACCGGTGAAATCAAAGTGCTCGCCCATCAGCCGGGAGAGACCTGGAAGGTTGTTGGCAGCCGTTCACATGCCGGTGATTCATTGGTGGCTTTTCTTGAAGAGCTCGGTGAGCATGAAATGGTATCCATGGGCAGTTCACTGAAACTGTGCCTGGTGGCTGAAGGAGCTGCGCATATCTATCCCAGGCTGGGCCCCACTTCTGAATGGGATACGGCTGCTGCGCATGCGGTAGTCAATGCCGCCGGTGGTGAAGTGGTGGTGGCCGAGACCGGTGAACCTTTGCAGTACAACACGAAAGACTCGTTACTCAATCCTTTTTTTCTTGTTCAGGCGGATTAAACAACGCACACAGGAAGCACTTATCTTTATCAGAAGCCGCCGTAAATACGTCCATGTAGGCTTGTATATCGCATCCATGCGATATAACACTTCTGATAAAGACGAACTGCTTCCTTTGTGATAAATGCTCGGATTTTAATGTAGGCCCATCAGGGTTCGAATGTGCTGTTCTACACTGCGCGCCAGGCTGTGTAACTCATAACCACCTTCAAGCGCTGAAACAATTCTTCCCTGTGCATATTTATCGGCAACACTCACAAGTTGTTCTGTGACCCAGCGATAGTCGTCATCCGTCAGGCTGACTCCCGACATATCGTCGTCACGATGAGCATCAAAACCCGCGGAGATAAAAATCATTTCCGGCTGGAAGTTGTTCATTGCAGGTAGCCAGTGTTCAGTTACAGCTTTCCTGAACTCCTCGCTTTTTGCCGTGGCTTCCAGAGGAACTGACACCATGCGTTCGCTGATATCGTAAAGTGGCGAATAAGGATAAAAAGGATGCTGAAAGGTGGAGCAGAATAAAACGCGCTTATTGTTAAAGAAGATCTGTTCTGTACCATTGCCCTGGTGAACATCAAAATCCACGATGGCAATTTTTTCCAGCTTGTATGTCGATATGGCATGTGCTGCACCAACCGCAATATTGTTGAACAGACAAAAGCCCATGGCACGGGCTGTTTCGGCATGATGACCGGGTGGACGCACTGCGCAGAAAGCATTTTTGCATTCACCCTGCATTATCATGTCCACAGCCTTTACCACGCCTCCTGCAGCACGATAGGCTGCTTTCAGGCTCCCAGGGCCAACCACTGTGTCCGGATCGAGATGAGCATGACCCTGTGCAGGAATTTCAGCCATGACCTGGGACAGGTAGTCGTTGCTATGGACCCGCAGCAGTTGGTGTTCTGTGGCTTCAGGTGCATCGACATGTTTGAGGAAATCATAGAGGTGGGAGGCAACCAGGCGGTCCTTTATGGCATGCAGTCTTTGCATGCTTTCAGGGTGCCCCAGACCGGTATCATGCTGGAGGCAGTCAGGATGAGTGATGTAGGCAGTATTCACAGGGCAACCCCGTTAATGCAATGTATTGAATAATTTTAGACGATCTCACTTTCATTCTACTGTAAAAGTGACCAAATAAGATAAAATGCTATTTCCTATTCGGGCTGACACTCAATGTATAACCATTACCTGACTTCGTTGTTTACTCCCGGCAGTGTTGCCTTGTTTGGCGCCAGTGATCGCACTGATTCTGTGGGCGGGGTGGTGTTTCGCAACCTGCTTTCCTCGGGCTATGAAGGAAAAGTCTATGCGATCAATCCCAGGCATGACGAGGTGCAGGGACAAAAGGCCTATAAATCGCTGGACGAGGTCGGTCATATGGTTGAACTGGCAGTGGTTGCCACGCCTGCGAAAACCATCCCGGCAATCGTGGAAGCCTGTGGAGAACACGGCGTTAAAATGATGCTCATCATGTCAGCCGGGTTTCGGGAAATCGGGCCACAGGGTTTACTCCTCGAGGAGCAGGTTGTACAGAAGGCCAGACAATATGGCATTCGTCTGATGGGGCCGAATTGTCTGGGCATTATCCGGCCGGAGAAAAAACTCAATATCACTTTCGGACATAACCATGCCAAACCGGGCAGCATTGCACTGGTGTCCCAGTCAGGTGCCATCTGCACGGCTATTCTTGACTGGGCAGAAATGAATGATATTGGACTGTCAGCCGTGGTATCCACCGGTATCGCCGCTGACCTGGATTTTGGAGATTATCTGGATTACCTGGTTTTGGATCCTCGCACAAAGAGTATCCTGCTTTACATAGAAGGCATCAAGGATGCCCGTCGTTTCATGAGCAGTATCCGTGCAGCCGCACGTATCAAACCGGTAATTGCCCTGAAGGTGGGTCGACATGCTGTTGGGGCCGAAGCTTCCATGTCACATACCGGTGCCCTGGTTGGCCGTGATGAAACCTTTTCTGCGGCACTGGAACGATCCGGTGTATTACGTGTTGAGTCAGTGACTCAACTGTTTTCGGCAGCCAAGGCATTATCCTCGCCGCATTATCGTAATTCCGGTGATCGCCTGGTGATTATTACCAATGGCGGTGGCCCGGGTGTTATGGCGGCTGACAGGGCGGCTGATCTGGGGATTGTGTTAAGCACGCTCAGCGCTGAAACCGTTGAATCCTTGAACGGCATTTTGCCCGGTGTCTGGTCACATGGAAATCCGGTAGACATAATTGGTGATGCGCCACCCGAACGTTACCAGCAGGCTATCGATATCTGTTTGAAAGATAAGGGTGTGGACGGGGCTATTGTGATACTGACGCCACAGGCCATGACCCAGCCAACCCAGGTGGCTGAAGCAGTTATCGAGACCGCAAAAAAACACAAAAAACCGATCCTGACCAGCTGGATGGGCGGAAGCCTGGTTGAGCCTGGCCGGGAACTGCTCAATAGTGCACATATTCCATCATTCCGTACGCTGGAAAATGCTGTCGATGCCTTTTCATTTATGGCGGCTTATAACAGAAATCAGCGCTTGTTGCTGCAAACCCCGGCGAAACTGAAACGTGGTTACACCAAACCTGACAAGGAGGGTGCGCAACTCATTATCGAAGGGGCACTGGCAGAACAGCGACATATTCTGACCGAACCCGAATCTATCGCAGTGTTACGGGCATTCAATATTCCGGCAGTACAGGTAGCCGTGGCCAACTCGGCCAATGAAGCGTTGATTTTTGCAGAAACCATCGGCTTTCCTATCGTTATGAAGGTGCTTTCCGCCGATATCACTCACAAATCAGATGCAGGTGGTGTACGACTGAATATCGACAACGCGCAAGAGGTGCGTCGGGCCTATCGGGAATTAATGGACCAGGTTCAGGCTGCCAAGCCTGATGCCAGGATATCCGGAGTCACCATAGAGAAAATGTATCGCAGCTCGACGGCACGCGAATTAATGATAGGTATTCTTCGTGATCCGGTGTTTGGTCCAGTAATCACTTTTGGCAGTGGAGGTACTGCGGTGGAAGTCACTGGAGATTCAGCCATTTCATTGCCGCCATTGAATAAGCGCCTTGCCGAAGATCTGATTGAACGCACCAGAGTTTCTAAAATGCTGGGCAAGTTCAGAAACCTGCCGGCAGTGAATATGGAATTGCTGACCGAGGTATTGCTGAGGGTATCCAACCTGGCTTGCGAACTGCCGTGGATACAGGAAATGGACATCAATCCGCTTCTGGTTGATGAGAATGAAGCCATCGCGGTAGATGCGCGTATTCGCGTGGATTTCCCCAAGCCATCGACAGATCCTTACCACCACCTGGCTATCCATCCTTATCCGGCGCGGCTGGTGACACCTGTTCAGCTTAATGATGGTACCGACATTATTATCCGCCCAATACGTCCCGAAGATGCCGAGATTGAACAGCAGTTTATTCGCTCTTTATCGAATGAGGCGAAGTATTTCCGCTTTATGAGTGGCCTGCACGAGCTTAGTCAGGAAATGCTGGTGCGTTTCACCCAGATTGATTATCACAATGAGATGGCGTTGATCGCGGTGCGTCCGCAAGCTGATGGCGAAGAGGAAATTGGTGTGTGCCGTTATGTCACCAATCCTGATCGCACCAGTTGCGAATTTGCTATCGTGGTTTCAGATCAGTGGCAGCATCGCGGTATCGCACATCACCTGATGTCCAGGCTGATTGAAATTGCCCGCGACCGCGGCATAGAGCGAATGGATGGTGAAGTGCTTTCCAACAATCACAAGATGCTGGAGCTGGTCAAGGGGCTGGGTTTCAAGGTGAGTAATGATCCCGACGATATCAAGATCAAGCAGGTGGCGCTTCAGTTATTGTAAGCTGATGTTTTATGAAGCAGGTCAAGGTTGGCTTCTACAGAAGTCTCATTCTGCATGGATGAAGAATGGAAGCTTACAGGGATGTATGTACAGCGTCTTCTGTTGAAGTTAACTTGATCTGCCAGTCATTTTGAATTGATTGAGTTTTAGGTTATTACCGTAGGCCCATCCCGGCCGCTACGTTTTTTCAGGTCGATCAATTCCTCAACCAGTGCAATCAGGTCTGACAGCACTTCCTGGGTATCCCGGTTGAGTTTGGCAGGATCCGTCTCATAACGCTCAAAGTAGATTCTCAAGGTGGCACCGACTGTTCCGGTACCGGATAAACGGAACACAACGCGCGAGCCATTTTCAAAACCGAAGCGTAATCCCTGGCGGCTTGAGGTGCTGCCATCGACTTCATCATTGTAACTGAAATTGTCAGCATAACTCACGGTCTGTCCAGCTAGCTGCTGGCCTACCAGGCCATTTTGCCTGGCCTCGAGCTCTTTCATGAAAGTATTGGCCAGCTCGCTGTCAAGGCCTTCGTAATCATGGCGTGAATAATAATTGCGCCCGTAGGTCTGCCAGTGATTCTCAACGATGTTTTTCACTGAATCCTGTTTGACTGCCAGCAAATTGAGCCAGAACAGCACCGCCCACAGGCCATCTTTTTCACGTACATGATTGGAGCCCGTACCAAAGCTTTCTTCACCGCACAGGGTAACCTTGTCAGCATCCAGCAGGTTGCCGAAAAATTTCCAGCCAGTGGGTGTCTCGTAGGAATTGATATTGAGTTTGGCAGCTACCTGGTCGGAAGCCTGGCTGGTGGGCATGGAACGGGCCACACCGGTGATACCGTTTTTATAACCCTTGATATCAGTGGCATTGGCTGCCATCACCGCAAGTGAGTCGGAGGGTGTTACGAAAAAGGATTTACCGAGAATCATGTTACGATCGCCATCTCCGTCAGAGGCTGCACCAAAGTCAGGTGCATCGTCTGCCCACATGATATCGACCAGTTCCTTGGCATAAACCAGGTTAGGGTCGGGGTGACCTTTGCCGAAGTCTTCCAGTGGAATGCCGTTGATAACGGTACCGGCGGGAGCCTTGAGTATGTCTTCCAGAATGGATTTCGCATAAGGCCCGGTGACAGCATGCATGGCATCGAATGTCATTTTGAAATCACTGGCAAACAGCCGCTGTATCGCTTCAAAATCAAACAGTTGCTGCATTAGTGCGGCGTAATCCGCGACCGGGTCGATAATCTCGACCTGCATTTGATCCAGCTGAATATTAGCGGTTGTTGAGAGATCAATATCGGCAGCATCTGAAATTTTGTATTCAGTGATCGACTTTGAAATATCAAAGATACGATCCGTGATTTTTTCAGGGGCAGGACCGCCATTGCTGATATTGTACTTAATGCCAAAATCTTCATCCGGGCCTGCCGGATTATGACTGGCAGAAAGAATGATACCGCCATCGGTTTTGAATTTGCGAATCAGGTTGGAAGCCGCAGGTGTGGAGAGTAAACCGTTTTGACCAATGATCAGCCGGGAGCAACCATTGGCCGAGGCCATTTTGGCGATGGTTTGAATGGCTGTTTTATTGTAGTAACGCCCGTCACCACCCAGTACCAGTGTCTTGCCCTGGACGCCGTCAATCGAGTCAAAAATAGCCTGCACGAAATTTTCCAGGTAATGGGGTTGTTCAAAGACTTTGACTTTTTTTCGAAGGCCGGAAGTGCCGGGTTTCTGATCATCGAAAGGGGTGGTACTGACTGTCTGTGTCATTGCATGGTCTCGTTAAGCGTCATCCCGGGTGAAATCGAGGGATCCAAAGATCTTGCGACAGGCTCAGGATGACAAATGATTGGATAGCTAATTATATGTCAGGAATGTCACGAGTCTGTGACATTAATCAAGCGGATATGCTGTTAATTTCAATATCGTCGTAATCAACAACCTGGTTTCTGCCATTTTCCTTGGCATGATACAGGGCGATATCCGCTTTGCCGACCACGGTACTGGGAATTTCCGTTTTACGGCATTCAACGAAGCCAATGCTGAGAGTCAGGCCAGTGTCATGTTTCTGACCATACTCATTGATTGATTCGCGGAAACGGTTGAGTACAACCGGGGCATCTTCAGGTTTACACTTGAACAACACGATGAATTCTTCACCGCCGAAACGGAACAGCGCATCATTGAAGCGGAAGTTGTCTTCCATGATTTGTGCAATTTCATGTAAAGCCTGGTCTCCAATGCTATGGCCGTATGCGTCATTGATTTTTCTGAAATGATCTATGTCACACATCCCCAGGTACATTTTCTGGTTTTCACCATGCGGCAGGTGAACGCTGCGATTGTAGAAGTCATCGAATGTATGTCGATTCATCATGCCGGTCAGTCGATCGCGTTCGTGGCTGTCATGCAGGTTGATCAGGCTGGAAAACAGTTCTACGGATTGAAACAGGATATCGCGCTCTTCGCTGGATTCGGTGATACCGCTGATTACCACCAGTCTGAGTGGACCGAAGTCGCTCATCACAGGTATCACAATACGTTCTGTCAAACTGCCATTAGAACCGGTAACCAGTGGCCGACGGTTTTTGATGGCTTTGTGAAATTCTGTCAGGTCTGACTTTTTACGCTTGGTCGTATTGTCATAGTTAAAGCGGCGTAAGGTGATGTACTCACTTTCCGGAATATCTTCTGCAGAGTAATTTCCGGGTATACCAAACACTTCGAAGACGTCGACTTCTTTTGGTTTGAAGTCCTGTTCCAGGCGATGAATCAGGTTGCGTGCGAGATCAAAACCATTCTGCTGTTTGCTCAGACTCAGGGCTGTAGTGAAAATATCCATGGAAAATTATTCCGTTTTATCGAAATTATTGCTGTTACTTTAGCAGATTTGCAGAGTCAGGACCTGTCAGTTTTCGAAGTCATAATCTTCAGTCCAGCCTGACTTTCATCATATTCAGGCCTGTTGCGCATGTGATCAGCCGTCTGCATAAAAGCCTTGAGCAGTTGCTGTTCAACATCAGCATCAAGCTGCATGTCAGCCAGGGCTTTTTTCATGCAGTGCATCCATTCATCGCGTTCCTGCATGCCGATGGAAAAAGGCAGGTGACGCCGACGCAACATGGGATGTCCGTATTTTTGCACGTATAAATCCGGCCCGCCCAGCCAGCCGGAGAGAAACAGATAAAGCTTCTCCCGGGAAGCCTTGAGGCTTTTGGCGTGCAAATCGCGTATCTGCCTAACTTCATCGAGTTCATCCATGTAATCGTAGAACGTATCGACCAGGCGCCTAACCCCTTCTTCACCGCCGATAATTTCATAGGCTGTACGGTTTTCTGTTGTCATAGTGGTTTTTTCAGTGTGTTTATATTCCAGTTTAGAGCAGCCCAATTCCAGAAATCGCTGAAATTATCGAAATCAGTCTCTGAAACAGGCTTTTGTCGCAGATGATGCCATGCTTCGATCAGTGTTTTAAGCGATAGTTCAGGTAGTGAACCCTGGTAGCTGCTTTTACTGAATTTCTGGCCATTTGCATCCAGCACAAGCGGCGTATGGGTGTATTCAGGAGTGGGATATCCGAGTAGCTGTTGCAGATAAATCTGGCGAGGGGTTGAGTGAAGCAGGTCTTCTCCGCGCACCACATGAGTGACGTTTTGCAGGGCATCGTCGATCACAACCGCCAGTTGATAGGCAAACAAGCCGTCTTTGCGACGAATGACGAAATCACCGATTTCATCTTCGAGTTTCTGTGATATCAAACCCTTCAAACCATCAGTAAACTGAATAGGGTCGTTGTGTGTAAGCACCCGAATGGCAACGTCAGAATGTTTTTTCAATTTTTTATTACGGCAGTTTCCTCGATAGCGACCAGCAATCTCCTTGCGGCTACAGCTGCAGGCGTAGGCCAGGTGTCCGGTTTTCAGGCTTTCTACCAGTTCCAGGTAATACCTGTCACGTCGAGACTGGTAGATGATGTCCTGATCCCATTCAAATCCCAGTTTTTCCAGTGAACCGATGATCTGATTGGCGGAACCGGGAATTTCCCGTGGTGGATCAAGGTCTTCAATGCGCAGCAGCCATTGCCCCTGATGGTTTCTGGCCTCAAGGTAACTGGCCATGGCGGCAACCAGTGTGCCGAGGTGCAGTGGCCCGGTGGGTGAGGGGGCAAAACGTCCTGTGTAAGCGGGTGAATTCATAAAACAAAAAACCGGCATAAAGCCGGTTTGAAGTAGTGAAAATTCGAATTAAATGTCATCTTGAGCCAGCTAATGGTCATCTTGAGCTTACAGAAGATTCCTTGAGCTCTCCCTTTGGTCAAGATGACAAATCGGAATCAGCTCATCTGTTTTTCTTTGATCTCGTCCAGTGTTTTGCAGTCGATACACTGATCCGCTGTAGGGCGAGCTTCCAGGCGTGCTACACCGATCTCGACGCCGCAGGTTTCACAATAGCCATATTCGTGCTCTGCGATCATGTCGAGTGTTGAATCAATTTTCTTGATCAGTTTGCGCTCTCGGTCACGGGTACGCAGTTCAATACTGAAATCGGTTTCCTGGGAAGCGCGATCATTCGGATCCGGGAAGTTGGCTGCTTCATCCTGCATGTGGTGAACCGTCTGGTCGACCCCTTCAATCAGGGATTTTTTCCATGCAAGCAGGATATCCCGGAAATGCTCTTCCATTTTCTCGCTCATGTATTCTTCGCCTTTTTTCATTTTATAAGGCTTGAATCCGAGAGAATTAACCGCGCTTTCGTTCTTTTTCTTGGCCGGCATGCGACACTTTCCTCAATGAGTAAAAATTTAAGGGCGCTATCTATAGCAAAATGTCCTGATTCAGGCAACAGGTTTTCATTATTGCATCGGGGGTGAAAATAATGTTTTTGTCAGGTAATGTTCGCGAAATTTTTAATAAATAAGGATTTTTCGTGATTAAAGCACTGATTTTTGATGTTGATGGCACCCTGGCAGATACTGAAAGAGACGGGCATCGAATCGCTTTTAACCGAGCGTTTGCCGATGCCGGGCTGGACTGGGACTGGACAGTGGAGATTTATCACGATCTGTTGTCGGTTACCGGCGGAAAAGAACGCATGCGCTACTTTCTGGAAAAATATCCCGTAGAGAAGCCTGAAACCGATGATCTGACAGCCTTTATTGCCGACCTGCACAAGGCCAAGACTGCGCATTACACGAAACTTTTAAGCGAAGGTCATATCCCGTTGCGTCCGGGAGTGGAGCGTCTGCTGAATGAAGCACGCAACCGTGATATGCGCCTGGCAATAGCCACCACCACCACCCCTGAAAATGTAACGGCACTGCTGGAAAATACCCTCGGTAAAGAGTCTATCGACTGGTTTGAAGAGATTGCAGCCGGTGATATCGTCCCGGCAAAAAAGCCTGCTCCGGATATTTTTAACTGGGCTATGGATAAAATGGGGCTCGCCCCGGATGAAGTGGTTGCTTTCGAAGATTCGCGTAATGGCATTCTTTCGGTGCATGCAGCCAATATTGAAAAACTGGTGATTACAGTCAATGGCTATACCGCTGATGATGATTTTAGCGGCGCAACCCTGATACTGGACCAGCTGGGTGATGAGGGTAATCCGGCCAGGGTGATTTCCGGTCCTGATTTAAAAGGCGACTTTGTCACCCTGGATGATATTCTTGCCTTATGACAAGTTTTTCTCCCGTTGCCAGCAGAATGTCGGACATCGCGCCTTTCCATGTGATGAAAATCCTTGCGCGTGCCCGTCAACTTGAATCTCAAGGTAAAGATATCATTCACATGGAAGTCGGCGAGCCCGATTTTGCAACACCCGGGATTATTACCCAGGCAGGCATAAATGCCCTGCAACATGGTGAAACGCGCTATACACCGGCTACCGGCCTGCCGGTGCTGAAACAGGCGATTGCCGATTATTATAAAAATGAATTTGGCGTTGAGTTAAACCCTGCCAGGGTCATTGTGACACCGGGATCTTCCGGTGCACTGCAATTATTGATGAGCCTGCTGGTCAATCCAGGGGACAGAGTGCAACTGACGGACCCGGGATATCCCTGTAACCGTCATTTCGTGCGTCTGGTTGAGGGCGTACCTGTTTCCATTCCGGTTGATCACACCACTGATTACCAGATAACTGCCGATATTGCGCATCAACACTGGCAGGAGAACACCAAGGCGGTGTTGCTGGCTTCACCATCCAACCCGACCGGCAGTATGGTCAGCGTTGAGCAGATCACAGTCCTTGCAGATTATCTTGCGCAAAAAAATGCTTTTCTGATCATGGATGAGATCTACCAGGGTATTACCTTTGATGAAAAACCCGTGACTGGCCTGCAAAGTGGTGCAGAAAACCTGTTTATCGTTAACAGTTTCTCAAAATACTTTGCCATGACCGGCTGGCGGCTGGGCTGGCTGATTGTGCCTGAGGGTTTTATCGATGCCGCAGACCGTTATGCCCAGAACGTGTTCCTGGCTGCGCAGACCATGGCTCAGATTGCCGCACTCGAAGCATTTAAGCCCGAGGTCATCAGTGAACTTGATCAACGCACGGCAGAGTTCAGAAAACGCAGGGATTACCTGGTGCCTGAACTGGAAAGACTCGGTTTCAAACTCAAAAGCAAGCCAGGTGGAGCGTTTTACCTCTACATGGACTGTTCGGAATTAACCGATGACAGTTATCAATTCTGCGTCGATCTGCTGGAACAGGCTGGAGTCGCCATTACCCCCGGTATTGATTTTGGTGAGTTTCAGGCGGAGAAATATGTGCGTTTTGCTTACACGACTTCGATCGAAAATTTACAGGAAGGAATAGCTCGAATATCCGCCTTCCTCGCAGGTTCCCTGTAGCTTTTTCAGAAGTCTCATTCCACATGGATGTGGAATGGAAGCTACGCCGTACAAGGATGTACAAGTGCAGCGTGAGGACAGGAGTCCGGAGCTGCCAGGGGTGTATTTATGTGTCTCCTGGAAGCCTGTTCAGAAATAAGTTCAAAGTTATTGTTTCAGCTTCTCATGCCAGTAAATCGTAGCACCTGCTACTGCTGCGGGCATGGCCGCCAGGTTCAAAACCGGAATCAACAGCAACACCGTGACACCAGCCCCGAATGACATGGCCGATAACTTGTTCTTACCCAGTGTCTGGCGCTGTTCTTTAAACAGCAGTTTCTGGTTTTCCAGTGGATAGGCCACATATTCCAGTGCCAGGAACCAGGCGCTGAACATCAACCACACGATGGAAGCCACTGCACTGGTCAGGGGAAACAGCATGAGCAACAGTAATGGTAGTGCCCTGATCAGGTAGTAAAACAGCTTCCTTAACTCTGAAAAAACACTTTTACTGACGTCTTTAATCAGTGGTTCCGATTCGGGAAACGCGACTTCACTGTCCAGCTTGCGGGCAACGGCCTCGGCAAGCTTGCTGTTGAATGGCGCAGCTATGAGGTTGGCGACAATGGTGTAGCCGTAGAAAATCAGAAACAGGAATGTCAGGAAAAATACCGGCAACAAAATCCAGCTTAACCATTGCATCCAGCTGTCCTGGGGCAGCATGCTGTTGATGAAGTTTTCGAACTGAATATAACCAATCCAGCCAGCCAGCGAGAAAATGATGATTGAGATCAGCAGGGGAATGATGACGTAGCGTTTCAGGCCGGGTTTCAGGATCATCGAGAAACCGCGCAGGACATAGTTAAAGTCTAACATGGAGGATACAGGGGTTGTTCAGGATTAAACGAATGATACGTTAATTTCTTGAAAAAAGCCGTTTGAAAAATCCCGGCTTTGGCGCCTTGTTTTCCTGAACTGCGTCAGGATTGAAAACATGCTTATGAGCTTTGTTGCCAAGGCTTTCATTCTGTTGTTGCATCTGTACCGCTTTACTGGGCTCAATTGGGATACTGAATTCCATGATGTCGTTTTCTCTTCGCAGCAGACACAGGCCAAGTTGTTCCATGAATTGATCATCAATATGATGAGGCTTGAAAGATTTTTCATACTTTCCCAGTGTGGGGATATTGATTGCCTGCAGCATGATCTCGATTGACCCGGGTACCATAAATAACCTGATCTGCACCGGGACCTGCCCGGTCAGATCGATGCGGGTGCCTTTTCGTCGGCCCCTTGAATCGAAATTCGGTTTGTGTGCGACACCTACATTGTGCTGGTGCAATTCATCGATGATCTGGGCAGCATGTTTCTCATTATTGATAGTGAAGCTGACGGGTTTATCCCGCTGGCAAAGAAAACTGATTTTAATTTCTGTGAGTCGCTGACTGCTGTCTGATGCAATCATGTACTTGCCATGGTAGAAATCCTGCACAATGCCGGCACCGGGTATTTCATAGGCGCAGTAAACTGGCTCGTCAAGGAAGTTCAGTTCGTTGATAAGTTCGTTAAAGTAACTGTATGCTTTTTTAAGGCGCGGATTGATGTGTTCGGCATAGGCTTTTTCCTGGTGGTGGGCAATATGCTCCTCTTCACTGAGACGCAGACGTTTACTTTCAGCCCGGTTTTGAATGTCATCCAGCAAACCCATAAATCTTTTCCTAGTAGATCAGGCTCATCATCTTGCGACGATAGGTGGAAACCAGTGGATGTTCACCCAGGGTATCGAAAATTTTAAAAATCATTTTGCGTGCCGCGTCATCGTTAAACTGTCGATCTTTTTTCATTATAGTCAACAGGTTGTCGAGTGCTGCTTCAGTCTGCCCGTTCATCATCTGTTTAGCGGCGAGCTGATAACGGGATTCATGATCCTCGGGATTGGCTTCAAGTTTTTGCAATAATTCTTGATCCGAGGCACCATCGCCGGCAATTTCGTCAAATTCCATCTGCGCTGTCAGTGCAGTCACTTCTGGAGATTCCCGTTGTTCCGGCGGCAGGGCATTGATAACGGTTTTGGCTTCTTCAATATTGCCCATCGAGGCACAGATGCGGGCATAGGATACCAGCGCGCGGTAATTTTCAGGATCCATCTGGTTGGCCTGTTTGACCATTTCCAGCGCCGCTTCAGCGTCGCCCTCGGCCAGCAGGTCTTCAGCCTGTTGTATCAGTTTGTCAGATTCGCGCTCAATGTGTTTTTCCAGAAAAGCCTTGATTTCGGGTTCGGGCAGGGCACCCATGAATTCATCAACGGCTTCACCATTCTTGAAGAGTTTGATGGTGGGAATACTGCGGATACCAAATTGCATCGCTATCTGCTGGGCTTCTTCGGTATTGACCTTGGCGAGCAGAAATTTTCCAGCATATTCATCTGCCAGTTTTTCCAGGATTGGTTTAAGTATCTGGCAGGGCTGGCACCATTCGGCCCAGAAATCCACCAGCACCGGCTGGTGATGCGAGGCTTCGACGACCATGGTTTGAAAATCAGCTTCGCCTACGTCTAGAGAAAAAGGTGATGTCATTTGCGGTATTCCGTTTGTTGTGTTCATTTAATCTGGCAATTATTTCATAGCGGCAAGGGCTTGAAAATCTGGTTATTCGCCTCAATTTGTCAGTTAATTGAAAAATCCGGAGTTTCAAATGTCTGAAGCACTACAAGTCGTTTGCCCGCATTGTAATACTGTTAACCGCGTACCTCAGAACCGGTTATCGGATGGCGGTAATTGCGGTAAATGCAAACAGCCCCTCATTACCGGACGTCCACTGGTATTGAATGAAGCTACATTCGCCCAGCATGTCAACAAATCCGATCTGCCCGTGCTGGTGGATTTCTGGGCAGAGTGGTGTGGTCCGTGCAAAATGATGGCTCCCGCTTTCGAACAGGCTGCGGGGCTGCTGTCACCTGATGTCAGGCTTGCCAAGGTCAATACCGAAGAAGCCCGGAGGTTATCCATGCAGTTCAATATCCGCAGCATCCCGAGTCTGGTGCTGTTCCAGCGGGGACGAGAGATTGCGCGTATGGCCGGTGCGACTAATGCGCAGGGAATAGTCAGTTGGGTAAGACAAAATCTGGGTTAGAGCCAGAAAATCGATAGACACTGCGGACTTCATTGCCGTATAATTTCGATTCCAGAAAGCGAGAGCTTAAAATCTATTTTGATTGACTGAAAACGTTGGCAACCAGCTCATTGGGGGTCAATGTTTCGTGCGGCTTTTTGGGGAGTATCAGGTGAGTGTACCGGCAATTCTAGTGCTTGAGGATGGCACCGTATTCAGGGGTGAATCCATTGGCGCAACAGGCTTTTCAACCGGGGAAGTGGTATTCAATACCTCTATGACCGGTTATCAGGAAATTCTTACCGATCCTTCATATAAAAAACAGATAGTCACACTCACTTATCCTCATATAGGCAATACCGGCACCAATGACGAAGACGAAGAGTCTCTCGGTATACATGCAGCCGGGTTGATTATTCGTGACCTGCCAATGCTGGCAAGCAGCTGGCGGAATCAACTAACGCTTTCCGATTATCTTTCCGAAAATGGTGTGGTTGGCATTGCCAACATCGATACCCGTAAACTTACTCGTATTCTCAGGGAAAAAGGCGCACAGAATGGTTGTCTCATGGCAGGAGCAGTTGATGAAGCTCATGCCCTGGAACATGCAAAAGCATTCGGCGGACTCAAAGGCATGGATCTGGCCAGGGAAGTCACCACGCTTGAAAGTTACGAATGGATGGAAGGCACATGGGCGCTGGAGGGCGGTCATCCCGAACCGTCGGTTGAATTGCCCAGACATGTCGTCGCCTACGATTACGGTGTGAAACGAAATATTTTACGCATGCTGGTTGATCGTGGCTGCCGTGTGACGGTGGTGCCTGCCCAGACACCGGCTTCCGAAGTGCTTGCCATGAAACCCGATGGTGTGTTCCTGTCCAACGGTCCGGGCGATCCCGAGCCATGTGACTATGCTGTCGAAGCGATAAAAGAGATTGTGGATAGTGGCATGCCTGTATTTGGTATCTGTCTTGGTCATCAGTTACTGGGTCTGGCCAGTGGCGCCCAAACGGTGAAAATGAAATTCGGTCATCATGGCGCCAATCACCCGGTACAGGATATCGACCAGGGAACGGTAATGATCAGCAGCCAGAATCACGGTTTCGCTGTCGATGCCAACAACCTCCCGGATAACATCAAGGTGACGCATAAATCACTGTTCGATGGTTCCCTGCAGGGCATCCATCGCACAGACAAACCTGCTTTCGGGTTCCAGGGGCACCCGGAAGCCAGTCCTGGACCACATGATGTTGCGCCTGTTTTTGATCACTTTATTAAATTGATGGAAGCCTGAGATAATGCCGAAACGTACCGATTTAAAATCCATTCTGATTATTGGTGCTGGCCCCATTGTCATCGGGCAGGCGTGTGAGTTTGATTATTCAGGTGCGCAGGCCTGTAAGGCGCTGCGCGAAGAAGGCTTCAGGGTTATTCTGGTGAACTCCAATCCGGCCACCATCATGACCGATCCGGAAATGGCCGATGCCATTTACATCGAGCCTATCAACTGGAAAACCGTCGCAAAAATAATCGACAAGGAAAAGCCGGATGCCTTGCTGCCCACCATGGGTGGGCAGACCGCACTTAACTGTGCGTTGGACCTGGTACGTGAAGGTATTCTGGAAGCGCACGGTGTTGAAATGATCGGTGCTTCGCGTGACGCCATCGACAAGGCAGAAGACCGCGATCTTTTCCGCCAGGCAATGAAAAAGATCGGTCTGGATATGCCAACCTCTGCAATTGCACATTCCATGGAAGAGGCCCACCAGGTACTGCCTTCCATTGGCTTCCCGACAATTATTCGTCCATCCTTCACCATGGGTGGTTCCGGTGGTGGTATTGCCTACAATCGTGAAGAATTTGAAGAAATCTGTCAGCGTGGCCTGGACCTGTCACCGACATCAGAGTTACTGATTGAAGAATCCATTGTCGGCTGGAAAGAATACGAAATGGAAGTGGTGCGTGACAGGACTGATAACTGCATCATCATCTGTTCCATTGAAAACCTGGATCCGATGGGAGTGCATACCGGTGACTCAATCACGGTAGCACCGGCGCAAACCCTGACTGACAAGGAATACCAGATCATGCGCGATGCCTCATTAGCCGTGTTGCGTGAAATAGGGGTTGAAACCGGTGGTTCCAACGTGCAGTTCGCTATCAATCCTGATAATGGTCGCATGATTATTATCGAGATGAATCCGCGTGTTTCGCGTTCATCGGCGCTGGCTTCCAAGGCAACAGGTTTCCCGATTGCAAAAGTGGCTGCAAAACTGGCGGTTGGTTTTACTCTGGACGAACTTTCCAATGAGATTACCGGTGGTGTGACACCGGCTTCTTTTGAACCAAGCATCGACTATGTGGTGACCAAGATTCCACGTTTTGCCTTTGAAAAGTTTCCCAGGGCCGATGCACGTCTGACGACGCAGATGAAGTCTGTGGGAGAGGTCATGGCCATTGGCCGCACCTTCCAGGAGTCTTTCCAGAAAGCTCTGCGTGGACTGGAAATCGGCAAGTATGGTCTTTGCAACCATATTGATCTGGATGAAGAAGGAGCGGCGAAAACCATTAAAAACGAATTGCGCCAGCCCGGTGCCGAGCGTATCTGGTATCTGGCCGATGCCTTCCGTTCCGGCATGACCATGGGGGATATTCACGATATTACAAAAATAGACCCCTGGTTCCTGGTGCAGATTGAAGACATCATCAAGCAGGAAGAACTGCTCAGGGCTGAGGGTTCGGACAGCCTTGATACGGATCGTATGCGCTCGCTTAAACGCAAAGGTTTTTCTGATCGCCGTATGGCCGATCTGCTGGGCATACCCGAAGCACAGATGCGCGAAAAACGCCATGAACTGGGTGTGCGCCCGGTATATAAGCGCGTGGATTCGTGTGCGGCCGAGTTTGCCTCCAGTACAGCCTACATGTATTCCACCTATGAAGAGGAGTGCGAGTCGCAGCCATCTGACAAGGAAAAGATCATGGTGCTTGGCGGCGGCCCCAACCGTATTGGACAGGGTATTGAATTCGATTACTGTTGTGTGCACGCGGCCTTTGCCATGCGTGATGATGGCTATGAAACCATCATGGTGAACTGCAATCCGGAAACTGTTTCCACCGACTATGACACATCAGACAGGTTGTATTTTGAGCCGCTGACGCTGGAAGATGTTCTCGAAATTATTCATGTCGAGAGCCCTAAAGGGGTCATTGTTCAATATGGCGGACAAACGCCCTTGAACCTGGCTGACAAGCTTGAAAAAGCCGGGGCGCCAATTATTGGTACCAGCCCGGATTCAATTGATGCGGCCGAAGACCGTGAACGTTTCCAGCACATGGTAGAAAAACTGGATTTGCTACAACCGCCAAATCGAACGGCTACTGATCCGGAACAGGCAGTTGCCCTGGCAGAAGAAATTGGTTATCCGCTGGTGGTCCGCCCTTCCTATGTGCTGGGTGGTCGCGCCATGGAGATCGTTTACAACCAGGATGACCTGAAACGCTACATGCGCGAGGCAGTCAGTGTTTCCAATGATTCTCCTGTACTGCTGGATCGCTTCCTTGATGATGCGATTGAAGTGGATGTTGATGCTATCTGTGATGGTGAAGATGTGCTAATTGGCGGCATTATGGAGCATATCGAAGAAGCTGGAGTTCATTCCGGTGACTCTGCCTGTTCCTTGCCTCCATATACTTTACCACAGGCTATCCAGGACCGGATGCGTGAACAGATCCGTAAGATGGCACTGGAACTGAAAGTTGTTGGTTTGATGAATACCCAGTTTGCCATCAAGGATGAAGATATTTACCTGCTGGAGGTGAATCCCCGTGCATCCAGAACGGTGCCCTTTGTCTCCAAGGCGACCGGAGTGCAACTTGCCAAGGTCGCAGCGCGTTGCATGGCCGGAACCAGTTTGAAAGAGCAGGGTATGACCGAAGAAGTTATTCCAGAGTACTACTTTGTCAAGGAGGCAATCTTCCCGTTCGTTAAATTTCCCGGTGTCGATACCGTGCTCGGTCCCGAGATGAAATCCACTGGTGAAGTGATGGGGGTCGGCAAAACTTTTGGAGAAGCTTTTGCCAAGGCGGTTGAAGGTAGTGGCAGTTCTCTGCCCACGCGCGGCAAAGCATTGTTGTCCGTCAAGGATTTCGATAAGCCACGTGCTGTTATGGTAGCTCGTGAACTCGCAGAGCTTGGTTTTCAACTTTATGCTACTGGTGGTACTGCATCAGCAATACAGAATGTCGGTATTGACTGTCAGCGTATCAACAAGGTAAACGAGGGCAGACCCCATCTGGTTGACATGATCAAGAACGGCGAGACCTCCTTTATCGTTAACACTACCGAAGGCAAGCAGGCATTGCTGGATTCGGCCTCTATCAGGCGGGCAGCGCTGCAGCACAAGGTGGCATACACAACAACAATATCAGGTGCAGAAGCCACCTGTATGGCATTGCGTCAGATGGATGATTTCAGCGTCAATGCCTTGAAAGATTTACACAAGAGAGGCTAATCATGAGCAAAGTACCTCTGACGGTGCGCGGCGCTGAAAAACTGCGTGAAGAACTGAATGAGCTGAAAACCATCAAGCGCCCGAAAGTGATCGCGGATATTGCTGAAGCACGTGAGCATGGCGACCTGAAAGAAAATGCAGAATACCATGCAGCGCGTGAACAACAGAGCTTTATTGAAGGCCGCATCAAAGATATCGAAGGCAAGCTTTCTCATGCGCAGATCATTGATGTAAAAACGCTCAATGCCAATGGTAAGGTGGTATTCGGTGCAACTGTCGATGTTGAAGATCTAGACAAGGAAGAGGAAATCACTTACCAGATCGTCGGTGAAGATGAAGCCGATATCAAACAGGGCATGATATCGATAACTTCTCCTCTTGCACGTTCGTTAATCGGCAAGGAAGAGGGCGATGTCGCCGTGCTGGATGCACCCGGCGGGCAGCGTGAACTGGAAATCCTCGAGGTCCGTTACGAGTGATATTTTGTCCTGATACTTTGTTGCTTAGCTTTTTTTCAATGCTCATTTACTCGTTGTAAACTCCGCTTGAAAAAAAGCTACCTGCCGCGTCTCAGAACAAAATCTCATCTCGTAATTTTCAATCCCTCGTTGTGGAGTCGGCTAGGCTATAGTTAGTCTGTGGCTTTTCTGAAAAAAATTCCTTTTTTACTGTTCGGTTTATTGTTCGCTGGAGCAGGCTCGTTTATTTTTTATGAAACCGGCTGGATGACATTGCATGACTGGCAGCGCATGCAGTCATGGCAGCCCGTTGAGGCACAGCTGCTGGCAGTGAAAGGCCATGATAACGACACCGAGGCTTCGTTTCGTTATCAGGTAGAACATGTGAATTACGAGAATGATAAGGTTTATGTTGCCTCTTTCAAGGATAACATGGGTTCTTATCATGCAGATATCCAAAGGCTTCTGAAACAAAAATACCGTAACGGCGAAACAGTCCGTATCTGGTTTAATCCGCATAAACCCGGCGAGTCAGTGATCGACAGAGATATGCGTTGGGGCATGTTCACTCTAGTTACAGTGTTCTGTTCCATTTTTATTATCATAGGATTATTTGTGATCTTCGCGGCTTTCAAAGCCAGCGATAAAGCGACAGAAACAACCCTCAAATCAAAATCCTCAAACGACTGGCAAAGTCGTAAGGGCTGGGAAACATCGAATATCCGCTCAAACGCCAAATCCACTATGGGTTTTCTGTGGTTTTTTACCATCGTCTGGAATGCCGTCAGTTCCCCGGTAATTTTTGTGTTCCTGGAAGAATGGCAGTCCGGTAATTATGCAGTGGTTGTTGGACTGTTATTTCCTCTCATTGGATTGGGGCTTCTGTATGCAGCTATAAAAGTGACCCGTGAATACCTGCGCTTTGGCAGGGTGTTGTATGAAATGGATCCCTGGCCTGGAGCCATAGGAGGTAATGTTGGAGGCCGTGTTCATATCAACAACTGGCAGCATGCATCTGCTTCTCAACCCATACAAAGCAGGGTCATGCTGGAATGTGTTTACAGCTATGTATCGGGAAGCGGAAAGAGCCGTTCCCGGCGCGAAAATATCCTGTGGGCCGAGGAAGGCGTTCCAGCCATGGAAAATTATGGCAAGGGCCTTAGCCTGGCATTTCGTTTCGATGTGCCGGATGGGCTGCCTGAGGCTGACGCTAAACAATCCAGCCAATATCATTTCTGGCGGTTGACTGTGGAAGCTGAATCGCAAGGCGTAAAACTTGAACGAAAGTACAATATTCCAGTCGTGGTTTCATCCGCGCGCTCACGTAATGTTACCCATGACATCAGTGAACAGGTTGAAGAGAAAGCGCGTGAAAAAGATGAAACAATCCGCGATTCCATTGCTTCGGGAAATTTCGAGATAGAAGGATTAAGTCGTGCAATGGAGTTCACCGATCTTGGTGGTGAAATGCGCCTGGCTTTTCCCATGTTCCGTAACAAGGGGCTGACCTTATTCGCCTTGATCTTTGCCGGAGGTTTTGGCTTTGCCAGTTATTCCATGCTCACTGAGTTTTCTGATGCCGGTTTTTTTCAGGTTTTTATCTGGTTGTTCTCGGTGCCGTTTGTATTGGTTGCATCGTTTGCATCAGTTGCGATGCTTTACCTGCTGTTTAATAACCTGCGGGTGACAGTGACCCAGACTGAGATAGCCGTGCTGAGACGCTTGCTGTTCATACCGGTCTATTTCCGGCGTTTTCGTCCATCGGATATTGAGAAACTGTTTTTAAAGACCAGTGGCAGTACCGGCAGCGGTGTCCGGAAGATTGGACATTTCAAAATCAAGGCGCAATTGAGAGATGGTAGCAAGGTCACTCTGGCGGAAGACATTGATGGCGAATCTACCGCAAAACATTTCAGGGACTATCTGGCCAGGCGGTTAAATATTTCACTTTGATGGAAGCACGATTTTCGGATTTTCAGGGTTTCTTCTGAATAGCACCAGCACCTGCCCGATCTGTTG
>Ga0180433_10002910_pt1 | contig 25776 bp, 24 predicted proteins | sample SS_ome_8_FD_132980 | JGI IMG/M metagenome (GOLD analysis project Ga0180433, IMG submission 132980) | Hypersaline lake sediment archaeal communities from the Salton Sea, California, USA - SS_1_D_1 metaG | ecosystem: Environmental > Aquatic > Non-marine Saline and Alkaline > Hypersaline >... | reverse complement strand
GCAGTCGCCTCTCGGCCGCGTCGTATGGATCAATGGCCAGCCCGTTGAAATCATCGGCGTATTAAAAGAAGAAGCCGGGCTGCTTGCGTTGGGGATGAATGAGATGTATGTTCCGTTTTCAATGTTAAAATCGTCCTTCGGCATCAGCGACTATGACTCTGTCTCCGTTCAAGCTGAATCTGCCGACCATCTGCAAGCCGTCGGAAAGCAGGCTGCCGCGGCCGTAAACAACAATCACGGCACTACGGACTCGTACGAAGTGATGAACATGGAGGCCATAGCGGCCGGAATCAGCCAGATTACAACAATTATGACGATGTTCATCGGATCAATTGCAGGCATATCTTTACTCGTTGGCGGGATCGGCGTCATGAATATTATGCTGGTGTCGGTCACGGAACGGACGAGGGAAATCGGGATTCGAAAATCGCTTGGTGCAACAAGAGGCCAGATTTTGATGCAATTTTTAATAGAATCGTCTTTGATCACGCTGATTGGCGGGGTGTTTGGCATCGGCCTCGGATACGGCGGAGCCGCCCTAGTTTCGTTTTTTGCCGGTTGGCCGCCGCTCGTTTCCTGGCAGGTGGTCCTCGGAGGCGTCCTGTTCAGCATGGCGATCGGGGTTATCTTTGGCCTCATCCCGGCCAATAAAGCGGCCCGCCTTCATCCGATTGATGCATTGAGGTATGAGTAAAGCGGCATATAGCCGTCAGCCGATAAGCGTCACTTTGAAACACCCGCTCCTACTCATGAGCATCGACTTAGCAGGCCTGACAACGAATGCGAGAGTTTGTCGACACGCTGAAACCGCCTTTAGAGGCGGTTTTTTTGTATGCGAAAATTAAACTAAATTTAAAAATACACTTCTTACATTAATGATAGACTTAAAAGTGCTGAAAAATTGATCATTATGTTATGAAAGAGGTATTACAGGAGGAATTTTAGAGTGGAAGCCAATATAGAAACAGCAACTCAAGTAAAAAAACCGTCACTGTTCGGTATCATCACGAGCCCTGTCCGTCAGTTTGAAAGAATGAGAGAAAGGCCCGCAATTTGGCTGCCGATGATCATCGTGCTGGCGTTATCCGCCTTTTCCGTTTATCTTGTTTGTTGGGAACTAAGTGAGTTTCTTGGTTTGGATATAGATCCTGGACTAGAGGCCGCCCGTAATGTTTTTCAGTCTGTCATATTCTTCGTGCTCAGCGCTTTAGTATTGTGGCTGATTGCTAAAATAGGCGGCGGAAACACCAATTTTGCCTGCATGGTGTCTCTGTCTGTCTTTGCCACATTTGTACCTGTTATCAGAGACGTCATCATCGGTTTGGTGTATTATGCTTCGAATTCTGAGATCGCGTTTTCGTTCTCATCTCTTGATGGATATATTCCGGCCGAGGAGCCTCTTCTGAGCGTCCTGGAGATGTTTGATGTTTTTACAATCTGGGCATATGTGCTGGTGGCGGTAGGACTGCAAAAAGCAGCGGGCGCTTCAAAGCGGGCGGCTTGGATCGGCGTTTTCGTCATATTTATTATGATGCTGATGTTGTCTTATTTATTAGGCTTATGGCAAGTATTTTTAGAACGTTCATTAGGCTGATGCATTATTGTAAAACCTCATGCGGCGAGCATGAGGTTTTTCTGAATGGTGTTTGAAGGAATAGATAATAATAATGTCACATATTTTTGCGGATTTTTATAGTTTATACAGTTTACAAACGGTACATATCACGATAATATGTTAAAATGTGAAAGATTTTGATGGTTATTGAATGAATTTGAAAGATTTTTGTTGAGTTATGTCGAAAAAGCGTTTACAATGTAATTGTAAGCTAAATGAAGGCGTTTCCAAAAGGGGTGATAATGTGTTGACTCCCGAACGGCATCAGTTGATTATTGACGAGATTGAAAAGCATGATGTCGTGAAAATCCAGTACTTAATGAATTTAACGAACGCATCTGAGTCAACGATCAGAAGAGATTTGTCGACGCTGGAAGCCCGCGGATATTTAAAGCGTGTTCATGGAGGGGCATCGAGGCTTTCCGATATTCGTACAGAGCCTGACATGCTAGAGAAATCATCCAAAAACCTTCATGAAAAGAGAAAAATCGCTCAAGAAGCGGCCTCACTTCTTGAAGAAGGCGATTGTATCTACCTTGATGCCGGAACGACCACATTGCAAATGATCGATTTTATCGATCCGGAGATGGATATTATCGTGGTCACAAATGGAGTCATGCACATTGAGGCATTAGGTAAAAAAGGCATTACTTTTTATTTATTAGGCGGGTATGTGAAGTATAAAACCGGAGCAATCGTGGGCGGTTCGGCTTTATCAGCCATCAGCCAATACCGGTTTGACAAAAGCTTCATCGGCGTCAATGGCATTCATAAAGAAGCGGGATTTACGACTCCGGATCCTGAAGAAGCGCTTTTGAAAACAAAAGCTGTCAACCAGGCGAAAAAAGCATTTATTTTAGCTGACGTTTCCAAGTTTGGGGAAATTTCATTTTCTGCCTTTGCCGGTTTAGACGAAGCAACTATCATTACAGCAGGATCTGCAAAACATTCATTTGATAACTATCAAGAAAAAACTGTCGTAAAGGTAGTGAAAACATGATATACACTGTAACTCTCAACCCATCGGTCGACTATATTGTTCACGTTGAAGAATTTTCCGTAGGCGGGCTGAATCGTTCAGTCTATGACACGAAATATCCCGGAGGCAAAGGAATCAATGTCTCACGCGTACTGAACAGACACCATGTACCTTCTAAAGTTCTCGGTTTTATCGGCGGTTTTACCGGGGGGTACATCAAATCATTTCTCGAAGAAGAGAAGCTTGAAACGGCTTTTCATGAGGTGAATGGAGACACGCGCATCAATGTCAAATTGAAGACCGGGGATGAGACGGAAATCAACGGGCAGGGGCCCGTCATCAGCCAAGAAGATTTCGCGGCCTTTTTAGACCAGTTTTCAGCGATGAAAGAAGGGGACATTGTCGTATTGGCTGGCAGCATTCCTTCTTCATTGCCGCAGGACACCTATGAAAAGATTGCAGAAAAGTGTGAAGAGCAAAATGTCCGGGTTGTCGTTGATATTTCGGGTGAGGCACTCCTAAAAGCAGCAGAAATGAAGCCGCTTTTAATGAAACCGAACCATCACGAGCTCGGTGAAATGTTTGGAACAACCATCACTTCAGCGGAAGAAGCGGTGCCTTACGGTAAGAAACTCGTTGAACGCGGGGCCGAAAACGCGATCGTTTCCATGGCTGGGGAAGGCGCACTTTTATTTACAAAAGACGGCGTCTACCATGCCAACGTACCTAAAGGAAAGCTCGTGAACTCAGTCGGCGCCGGAGATTCAGTGGTTGCAGGCTTTCTCGCAGGCATTGAAAAACAGCTCGACATCAAAGAAGCTTTTCGCTTAGGTGTCGCGTCAGGAAGCGCAACCGCCTTTTCAGAGGAGCTGGGAACGGAAGAGCTCGTTCACAAGCTGCTTCCGGAAGTTCAAGTCAAAGCGATTTAAAGGAGGAAAGGTTATGAAAATAACAGAGCTACTAACGAAGCATACGATCAAGTTAAACCTTGAGAGCAGCCAGAAAGAAAACGTTATCGAAGAACTCGTCAGCGTTTTGGATCAGGCGGGCAAGTTGAATGATAAAGAAGGCTACAAAGAAGCCGTGATCAACCGTGAGAAACAAAGTTCCACCGGTATCGGCGAAGGCATTGCCATCCCTCATGCGAAAACGGCAAGCGTTAAAGAGCCTGCGATCGCGTTCGGCCGTTCAAAAGACGGCGTCGATTATGAATCCCTTGACGGCCAGCCAAGCCATCTCGTTTTCATGATCGCTGCTACAGACGGCGCGAATAACACTCACTTGGAAGCATTGTCAAGACTGTCGACTTTGCTTATGAGGGAAGAGATTCGCAAACAGCTGCTTGAAGCTTCATCCGAAGACGAAATCATCGACATCATCAATCAGCATGATAAAGATGATGAAGAAGAAGAGCAGGCCGAAGAAGCATCTGCACCATCAGCAAAAGGAAAAATCCTTGCGGTTACAGCATGTCCGACAGGGATCGCCCACACGTTCATGGCTGCCGATGCTTTGAAAGAAAAGGCGAAAGAGCTCGGCGTTGATATCAAAGTTGAAACGAACGGTTCAAGCGGTATTAAAAATGGTCTGACAGCGCAGGAAATCGAAGATGCGGTTGCGATCATCGTCGCCGCCGATAAGCAGGTTGAAATGGATCGCTTTCAAGGCAAACATGTCATTGAAGTACCTGTAACAGCAGGAATCAGACGTCCGAAAGAGCTGATTGAGCAGGCGCTGAAACAAGACGCGCCTATCTATCAGGGTAAAGGCGGTGGTGCATCTGCTTCTGAAGACGGAGCTGCCAAAGGAAAAGGCGGCGGTTTCTACAAACACTTGATGAGCGGTGTCAGCAACATGCTGCCATTCGTCGTCGGGGGCGGGATCTTAGTTGCGGTTTCATTCTTCTGGGGAATTAACGCGACCAAACCGGGAGATCCCACTTATAATGAGTTTGCAGCTGTATTAAATACTATAGGCGGAACTCAAGCACTTGGATTAATTGTCGCTGTATTGGCAGGATTTATCGCGATGAGCATCGCAGATCGTCCGGGGTTTGCGCCTGGTATGGTCGGAGGTTTCATGGCGACGCAAGCCGGCGCCGGTTTCTTAGGCGGACTGATTGCCGGTTTCTTGGCTGGTTATATTGTTGTCCTATTGAAAAAAGTGTTCGCTGGTCTGCCGCAAGTGCTTGACGGATTAAAACCTGTCCTTCTTTATCCGTTGTTTGGAATATTCTTGACCGGAATCATCATGCATTATGTTGTCAATACGCCTGTCAAGTATATTATGGATGGCATGACACATTGGCTTGAAGGTCTTGGAACAGGAAACCTTGTTGTAATGGGTATTGTTTTAGGCGGTATGATGGCGATTGATATGGGCGGTCCGATCAACAAAGCGGCCTTCACATTCGGTATCGCGATGATTGAAGCTGGAAACTTTGGACCTCACGCAGCGATCATGGCGGGTGGTATGGTGCCTCCGCTTGGAATTGCCCTTGCAACGACTTTCTTTAAAAATAAATTTTCAAAACGGGATCGCGAAGCCGGAATTACCAACTACGTGATGGGCTTGTCATTTATTACTGAAGGTGCGATTCCTTTTGCGGCAGCCGATCCGGCGCGCGTCATTCCTGCTTCTATCATCGGATCAGCAGTTGCCGGAGGTTTGTCTCAATTTTTCCATGTCACACTGCAAGCGCCGCATGGCGGAATATTCGTTCTCTTCTTTACGACGAACCATGCGCTGCTGTATCTCCTCAGTATCTTGATTGGTGCGGTTGTGACGGCTCTCATTCTCGGCATCTTGAAAAAGCCGGTTCCAACTGAAAAATAAGTGCTGAAAGTGCCACAGTAATCCCTGTGTGGCACTTTCTTTTTTACCGTTTTTGCCGGAAGTGAACGCGGGAATTATGTATTCGGCAGGAACTTGTGATAAAGTATAGGAAAGCTTTATTTTGCATGTATGCTGTGACAGACTGTTTTTAGGAGGAAGCGTTTTGACTGAAGAAAAATCCACCCAAAATAAAAACTCTCTCTTTGAATGGGTAAAAGCCATTATTATCGCAGTCGTTCTGGCGTTATTGATCAGGGCATTTTTATTCGAACCGTATTTAGTCGAAGGTACATCAATGGATCCGACGCTGCACGACGGAGAGCGGCTGTTCGTCTATAAAACGGTTAAATACGTAGGCGAATTTAAGCGGGGAGATATCGTCATTATCGACGGCGATGAAAAAAATGTCCATTATGTGAAGCGCTTGATCGGCCTGCCGGGAGATACCGTGCAAATGAAAGACGACACGCTGTACATAAACGGGAAAAAGGTGTCTGAGCCGTATCTTTCGGAAAACAGAAAAGAGGCGGCAGCAGTCGGCGTCAAGCTGACGGGCGATTTCGGCCCTGTGAAGGTTCCGGAAGGCAAGTATTTCGTGATGGGAGACAATCGCCAGAGATCGATGGACAGCCGGAACGGACTCGGACTGATCGATAAAAAACGAGTGGCCGGGACTTCACAATTTGTGTTTTTCCCGTTCAACCAAATCCGAAAAACAGACTGAAAAATGCCTGATGTCCATTCGGACAATCAGGCATTTTTGCTTGATTTATGCGGATAATGATGCCAGTACTGCGATAAACAGTACGGTAACGAACACAGAGGCCATAATCAGAAGAACGCTGTATAAGATTCTGATTTCCGCGCCTTCTTTTCCCCTTTTTGACAGCATTCGTTTCGCCGCGATATGAACGAACACGTAAATCATGGCAATCCCGATGTAAAGGCCCACATCCCGTGCTGTAAAGCCGGTTACGGCAAGATAAACCCCTGCGAAAAAAATAAACATGCAGTATTCCGTCAAAGTGATAAGCTTCATGTCTTCCTCCGTCTAACGATCCGAGTTTTCTTCAAATATCACCTTTTTATAATATATCTTTTGCAGCCATCCCACAAGGAGGCCGAAGCCGATCAGCAGACAGGAAAATATCAAAAAGTCCGAGGTCCACATATCAAACCCTTTGAAAAGCCCGATAGACATCGTAGAAATCACCATGGCCACTGACACGAAAAGCGCTTGGCGCGGCCTTGAATTGATCCACCTGATGATATCAGGATCATCTTTTAATTTCATTATTCCTTCCCCCATTCTTCAATAATTGTAACATATTGTCACAAAGAAAGTGTGAACAAGTGTTTTTTTGATATATTTTTCTTTAAAACTTTATCGTAAAAAAGCAAAGCATTTCTCTTGCGGAATTTTCGTGTTATACTCTTTTTAATGAAGTATAGATGGAGGATTTTAAATGATAGCTGTTCAAAATGTCAGCTTGCGGTTTGCGGACCGGAAGCTGTTTGAAGATGTAAATATTAAGTTTACGCCGGGTAACTGCTACGGATTGATCGGAGCAAACGGCGCCGGAAAGTCCACTTTTTTGAAAATATTATCAGGTGAAATCGAGCCTCAGACGGGCGAGGTTCATATGAGCCCGGGCGAACGCCTTGCCGTCCTGAAGCAGAACCACTTTGAGTATGAAGAGCATGAAGTGCTGAAAGTCGTGATCATGGGGCATAAACGCCTTTATGAAGTCATGCAGGAAAAAGACGCGATTTACATGAAACCCGATTTTTCAGATGAAGACGGAATCCGCGCCGCAGAGCTTGAGGGCGAATTCGCCGAGCTGAACGGCTGGGAAGCCGAAGGGGAAGCTGCGATTTTGTTAAAAGGCCTCGGCATTGCTGAAGAACTGCATACGAAGAAAATGGCGGATTTGGGCGGTTCCGAAAAGGTGAAGGTCCTCCTTGCACAGGCCCTGTTCGGAAAGCCTGACGTCCTTCTTCTCGATGAGCCGACCAACCACTTGGATATTCAGGCGATCCAGTGGCTTGAAGAGTTTTTAATCAATTTTGAGAATACGGTTATCGTCGTATCGCATGACCGTCACTTTTTGAATAAAGTATGTACGCATATCGCCGACCTGGATTTTAACAAAATTCAAATTTATGTCGGAAACTATGATTTCTGGTATGAATCAAGCCAGCTTGCGCTTAAAATGAATCAGGAAGCCAATAAGAAAAAAGAAGAGCAGATCAAACAGCTCCAGGAGTTCGTTGCCAGATTCAGCGCCAACGCCTCAAAATCGAAGCAGGCGACATCAAGAAAAAAACTGCTTGAAAAAATTACGCTTGACGATATTAAGCCGTCATCGCGCAAGTATCCGTACGTACATTTCACACCTGAACGCGAAATTGGAAACGATGTGCTTGTTGTCACAGACCTGTCGAAAACGATTGACGGTGTCAAGGTGCTTGACTCGGTCAGCTTTATGATGAATAAAGAAGATAAAATCGCCTTTACAGGCCGGAATGAGCTTGCCGCTACTGTGCTCTTTAAAATCCTTGCCGGGGAAATGGAGCCTGACAGCGGATCGTTTAAATGGGGCGTCACAACATCCCAGGCGTTTTTCCCGAAAGACAACAGCGAGTATTTTGAAAACAGCGATTTAAACCTTGTCGACTGGCTCCGCCAATTTTCGCCGCATGACCAAAGCGAAAGCTTCCTGCGCGGATTTTTGGGCCGGATGCTGTTCTCCGGGGAAGAAGTGCTGAAAAAAGCAAGCGTTTTGTCAGGGGGAGAGAAAGTCCGCTGCATGCTGTCCAAAATGATGCTGTCCGGCGCCAATGTGCTGATGCTTGATGAGCCGACCAACCATTTGGATCTCGAATCCATTACAGCGCTGAATAACGGTTTAATCAGCTTTAAAGGCGCTATGCTGTTTACATCTCATGACCATCAGTTTGTCCAAACAATTGCCAACCGGATCATCGAAATCACGCCAAACGGAATCGTCGATAAACAGATGAGCTATGATGAATTTTTGGAAGACAAAGCGGTTCAGGACAAGCTTGCTGAACTTTACGCGTAATGATAGAAAACCCGCCTTAAAAAGCGGGTTTTTTTATAAAAAGGGAGATGGTTGCCGTGTCATGCCGCAAGGCTCTTGAGCAATATATTCAAGCAACAAACACACATGAGTTTGAGAATGTCAAAAAGCTCCTTCATCCCGACGCTGTGTACTGGTTCTCGGATGAAACGTGCTCGGGCGTTAAGGAAATTCAGCGTTATTTTGAAAACGCCTGGAAGCAAATCGAAAACGAAGTATACAGCGCCAGTCATATCAGTTGGATCACGGAAACGGACGAACAGGCCGTCTGTCTTTATACATACGAATGGAAAGGGTTTTTTAGGGGTGAACCGGTTCAAGGGGCAGGCCGTGCGACAAACGTATTTGTAAAGGACGAGTCAGGAAGCTGGAAGCTGAAGCATGAACATTTAAGCAGTTTGCCCAAATCATGAGGAGGCGGGGCATTGGACGGCTTTATAGCTCCATCTATGTACGGAAGTTAGAAAGGCTGGCAGCATGCGGAAATGATATAAAAGGACCTCAGAAAACTTCTGAGGTCCTTTTGTGCGGAAGGCTTTAGATCGCCCAGTTGCCGTTTCTGAAAATCGGCTCTCTTTTTCCGTCTGCTGTGATTCCGTCTATATTCATTTCTCCTGAACCGATCATGAAGTCAACATGTGTAATGCTTTCGTTTAATCCTTCTTTCGCCAGCTCTTCGCGCGACATCTGCTTTCCGCCTTCGATGTTGAATGCGTACGCACTGCCGATTGCGAGGTGGTTTGAGGCGTTTTCGTCAAACAGCGTGTTGTAAAACAGAATATTGGACTTGGAAATCGGCGAATCGTGGGCAACGAGCGCAATTTCGCCTAAGTAGTGTGAACCCTCATCCGTTTCGATCAGCTCTTTTAAAATCTCTTCACCTTGTTCAGCTTTGACATCGGTGATCCGTCCGTTTTCAAATGTCAGCTGAAAGCCGTCGATCAGATTGCCGCCGTAGCTTAACGGCTTTGTGCTTGAAACAGTGCCGTTCACTCCGTCTTTTTTCGGAGCGGTGAATACTTCTTCTGTCGGCATATTGGCCATGAACTCGATGCCGTTTTCGTTTGTGCTTCCGGCGCCGACCCACAGGTGCTTCTCAGGAAGCTCGATCGTCAAATCTGTTCCTTTTGCTTGGTAATGAAGGGCTTGGTAATGCTTGTCGTTTAAGACGCTTACTTTATCGCGCAAAGTTTGATCGTGGTCTTTCCACGCCTGGACAGGATCTTCACGGTCGACGCGGGTCGTTTTGAAGATCTCATTCCACAGCTTTTGCATCGCTGTCTTTTCATCTGCGTCAGGGAATACTTTTTTGGCCCAGGCCGGTGAAGGTGCTGCGACGACAGTCCAGCTGACTTTATCCGATTGAATCATTTGCCTGTATGTATGCATCGCCTTTCCGGCGGCTTTTTGCTGGGCCGCGATTTTTTTGGAATCGATGCCTTTCAAAAGATCAGGGCTTGAAGAGACAATGGAAATAAAAGCGGCGCCTTCCTTAGCGAGCGTCTCCAGACCTTTCGCTTCCCACTCAGGGAATTCTTCAAAGGCTTCCGCTGGGGCCAGCTCATATTTCAGCCTTGTCACCTCATCATCCTGCCAGCGGACCGTTACGTTTTTTGCCCCTATTTGATAGGCGCTTTTGACGAGGAGCCGTGCAAAATCGCGTACTTCTGTTGACGCGTTGATAACGACTTTCTGTCCTTTTTGAACGTTTACACCGACTTCGGCTACAAGCTTCGCATATTTGCTCAGTTTATCAGTAAACGAATTCATTGGCAAAACCTCCTTTATTGTCCATAACATCATATCAAATATTTGATTGAAAAGAAAAAAAGACGCAGCCCGGTAAGGCTGCATCTTTTTTAACGGTTGATTTTGGCCGTTTGGCCGGGGGGCGAGCTTGGCATGTTTGCAAGGGAGATGCTCATCCCCCCGAGAATAATACCGCTTAAAATAACGGTGATGGCCAGGCGTCTTCCCATATCTCTAAGCATGTTCTTCCTCCTTATCGTTTCTCCATTCCTCACGATATGAAAGAAGCAGGGAAAAAAGACGCGAAAACAAAAATTATTTAGCCGCTTTTTGCAATTTATCGATCACTTCAAGAGAGCGGCCCGTTCCGATGGCGACAGACTCGAGCGGATTTGCAGCAACATGCACGGGCACAACGATTTCCTGTGATAGCCATTCTTTGATGCCGTTCAATAGCGCGCCTCCTCCGGTTAAAATCACGCCCCGGTCTACAATGTCTCCGCTCAGCTCGGGAGGACAGTCTTCAAGCGTCGCTCTGATGGCTTCGATAATATGAAGGAGCGATTCGCGCATCGCCTTCTGAATCTCTATTGATTCCAGGGTAATCGTTTTCGGCAGGCCTGTGACAAGGTCGCGCCCTCTGACTTCCATCGTTTTCGTCTCATGGTCAATCAATGCGTAGCCGATCTCAATCTTGACTTCTTCGGCCGTCCGTTCACCGATCAGCAGGTTGTATTTTTTTCTGACGAATGACACGATGTCTTCATCAAGCTGGTCGCCGCCGATCCGGATCGAGTGGCATGAGACTACGCCTCCGAATGAAATGATCGCCACTTCTGTCGTGCCGCCGCCGATATCGACGACAACGTTTGCGACAGGTTCATCGACAGGCAGGTCTGCGCCGATGGCGGCAGCGACAGGCTCCTCAATCAAATGGACTTGCTTGGCTCCGCAGTTTTTGACAGCATCGCTGATCGCGCGACGTTCAACCGCGGTTGAACCGGATGGCGTGCAGACGACGACGCTCGGCTTTCTGAAAGTAAAGCCGATGTTCTTTCCGGCTTTTTTCATAATCTGCTTCAAGAGGTCTGTCGTCATGTCATAATCGGCGATGACTCCGTCTTTCATCGGTCTGACCGCGACGATTTTTCCCGGTGTCTTTCCGATCATGTTTTTGGCTTCTGTTCCGACCGCCAATACGCTCTTTGTTTCCGTATCCACGGCGACAACGGAAGGCTCATTTAAAATGATTCCTTTGTTTTTGCTGTAAACCAATATGTTAGCTGTGCCTAGATCAATTCCGATCTCGGTTGTTTGAAACATGTTTTCACCCAATCTCTATTTAAAATTTTTCCGAAAAACGAAATTTTCTTCGTGCTGAAAAAATGAATTTCATTTAAATTTTCTCAAATGATCGGCGATTTTTGGGGGTTTGTGACGAGTTTGAAACCAATCTGTAAAATGCTGTCCTCATATTGACATGATGAGAAAAATATTCATTTTTATGACCGAATTTTTGTCAAAGAAACGTTCAATAAGGGAAACCTTTTTCAGTCTTCGTTCGTCTATCGTTATGCTAAGACAATATCTTAGAAAAATAGAAACAAAAGAGGAAGTAGGCGAAAGTTTTGAAAGCAATTGGAGTTGTGAGAAAAGTAGACGAACTCGGCCGGATCGTGATGCCGATTGAATTGAGAAGAGCTTTGGATATTTCGATCAAGGACAGCATCGAATTCTTTGTCGACCAAGATAAAATTGTCCTGAAAAAATATAAACCGCACGGTGTGTGCCTGATGACCGGTGAAATCACTTCTGAAAACCGCGAGTACGGAAACGGGAAAATTACGCTGAGTCCTGAGGGGGCCGAATTGCTTTTGGAAGAAATAAAAGCTGCCTTAAACGAAGTGAAAGCATAAGATTTGAAGCCCTTCATCAGAAGGGCTTTTTCTTGCGTCGGCAGAAGATAAAACCGCCGTCACTGAAAAATTCAGCCATAGAGACGATAAATACTTCGAACAATCCTCTCAAATGTGGTGTAAAGAATGTTACAATTGACTGAGAAATACAAGTGGCAGGTGGGGGTATGAAAAGATATCAAGGACGAATCATTGCAACCGTGCTGGCAATGACTTTTATCATGTTTTGGAATTTTTTATTCTATGGGGTGTTGGGAAATAAAATCAATTGGACGGTTGATCTGCTGTTTACACTGGTGACATTAATCAGCGTTTGGTGGCTCACGCTTTATATCGATGAGTCCAATCAGCTTGTCTATAAACTGAAGGAGAGCGAAAAGAAATATAAAGAGCTTTCTTCAGAAACCAACCGCATCATGGATAACCTTCAGGAAATCGTCTTTCAGACGGACCGGATAGGATACATTACATTTTTGAATCAGGCGTGGACAACGTTGACCGGATACAGTGTTGAAGAGAGTCTTGGAACGATGTACAACGATTACTTTGACCATGAAGAACGGATCTCGAATCACCTGATCGCCCAGCTGAAGAACAAGGAGCCTGAAGGCAGGATCGAGGTGCTCTACCATCGCAAAGACGGAAGCAAGTTCTGGGGCGAAGTTCACTATAAACTTTATTATAAAAACGGTCAATTTACGAGCAGCTTGGGGACGCTGACTGATGTGACGGAACGGAAAAAAGCGGAGATGGAATTGTTCAAGTCGAATCAGCGGCTGGCTATGCAGTCTCAGAAGCTGGCGATGGCCGGGCAGCTCGCCGCGGGAATCGCTCACGAAGTCAGGAACCCGCTGACATCGGTAAACGGATTTTTGCAGCTGATGAAAGCGGAATATCCCGACCGGAAAGATTACTTTGACATTATTTTCTCAGAGATTAAACGAATCGATTCCGTGCTCGGCGAACTGCTTGTACTGGCCAAACCGCACCAGGTTCAATTTAAAAAGATCAACATCAATTCGGTTCTTCAGCAGGTGGCAACGCTTCTTGAGACCAACGCCGTGCTTTCCCACATTAAGATCGAAAAAGCGTTTCAGCACGGGGAGGAGTGGGAAATAAACGGCGATGAAAATCAAATCAAACAGGTATTCATCAATTTAATAAAAAACGGGATAGAAGCGATGCCTGACGGTGGAAAAATCACGATCTCCTCGGAGGTTGAAGGTGACTATGTGAAAATCAGCATCAAAGACGAAGGGGGCGGCATTTCCCAAGCCGATTTGGCAAAGCTCGGGGAGCCTTTCTTCTCAACGAAAGAAGAAGGGACGGGTCTTGGGCTGACGATTTGCCTGAATATTATCGGCGCTCACAACGGAGAAATGAAAATCGACAGCGAATTGGGCGAGGGAAGCACATTCCACATCCTGCTTCCGATCGACAAAGGGGCGGCATCCGAAGAGAACGATATTCAGCAAGGATGCTGCAGCCGCGCAACGATAAAATAAAAGAGGAAAAATTCCACTTCATATGATAGAATTTGTTCAGATTGACCCATGGAGGAATTACCGATGAAAAAAGAATTTGCAGTAATTGGACTCGGCCGGTTCGGCGGCAGCATTTGTAAAGCATTGAGTGAAGAAGGGCTTGAGGTAATGGCGATCGACAGAGATGAAGATCGCGTAAACGAATACGCCAAAATTGCCTCACATGCTGTGATAGGAGACACTACAGACGAATCAGTGCTGAAAAACCTTGGACTGCGCAATTTTGACCACGTCATTGTAGCGATCGGGGAGAACATTCAAGCGAGCATTTTGACAACGCTGATTTTGAAAGAGCTTGGTGTGAAAATGATTACCGTCAAAGCTCAAAACGATTATCACGAAAAAGTATTATCCAAAATCGGAGCGGACCGGATCGTTCATCCGGAGCGTGAAATGGGAAAAAGAATCGCCCACAACATCGTCTCCAACAATGTGCTTGATTATCTTGAACTTTCTGATGAACATAGCCTTGTCGAAATCGCAGCGAACGGCAAACTGGCCGGAAATACGCTGCTTGACCTTGATATCCGGGCCAGATACGGAATTAATATTGTCGCGATCAAGCGGGGGAAAGAAGTCATCGTATCTCCGCTTGCCACCGAAGAGATTCAAAAAGACGATATTTTAATCGTCATCGGCTCAAATCCTGACATTGAGAGATTTGAAAAAAAAGTTTTTCAACATTAAAATGCCATCGATCAGCCGCGGGAACCCCACAGCCCGCGGTTTTTTTGATCTTTTCATTGACTGTTTCAAACGATTCGGCTACGATATTGAACCATATCCATATAAAAATGAGAGGGGACATATATCTTTGGACAATGAGATGTTCATTCACCGGCTTGGCGCCGCCAGTCATCGCAAAAAAGCGGATACTGTAATTAAAAACGGAAAGATCATGGATGTTTTTAATCAGGAATGGTTGAAGACAGACATAGCTATCACAGACGGGGCCATCGTCGGTTTGGGCGATTATGAGGGGGAGAATACCATTGACGCAGAAGGACAAATGATCGTTCCCGGCTTTATCGACGGTCATGTCCACATTGAGTCTTCAATGGTGACGCCGCCCGAATTTGCCAAAGCGGTGATTCCCCACGGTGTAACAACCGTTGTCACCGATCCCCATGAAATCGCGAATGTCTCAGGAGTGAGGGGTCTTGAGTTCATGTTGGAGCAGGCTAAGATGACAAGGCTGAACATTCGTTTTATGCTCCCTTCTTGTGTGCCTGCGGCACCATTTGAAAAATCGGGTGCGGTTTTGAACGCTGCGGATTTACATCCTTTTTACAGCCGCGAAGAGGTGCTCGGGCTTGCGGAAGTGATGGACTATGTGGCCGTTGAAGCGGGAGAGCCGGATATGGTGCAAAAACTCATGGATGCCCATAAAGCGGACAAGCGGATCGACGGACATCTGGCCGGCTTGTCAGCCGGGTTCGTCAATGTCTACAGAGCGGCGGGCGTGCTGACAGACCATGAGGTCACGACACCTGAAGAGGCGCTTGAACGGGTCAGAAGAGGAATGTACGTCATGCTGAGAGAAGGCTCTGCGGCAAAGAATACACGTCATGTTTTGCCTGCGGTTAATGAGAAAAATGCGAGACGCTTCTTTTTCTGTACGGATGATAAGCATTTGGATGAACTGGTCGATGAAGGAAGCATTAACCATCAGGTAAAGCTTGCCATTCAAGAGGGACTTGACCCGTTTCTCGCATATCAAATGGGCAGCCTCAATGCAGCGGAATGCTTCGGGTTAAAGACGAAGGGAGCGGTTGCCCCGGGTTATGACGCAGACCTCCTTTTCATCAGCGATTTTGAGAACGTCAGCATTTCAAAGACGATGATCAACGGCGTGATCTGGAGCGGGGCAGAACAAAGCGAATGGACGGACGGCAAAGCGGCACCTGCTCTGCTCCAATCTGTCCATCTCCCTGATTTACATGAGGATGATCTGGAAATTCCGATCGTTCAAGGGAGTGAAATCAGGGTCATTGACATTATCCCCAATCAGCTTGAAACAAAGCTGTCCCTGGCCAAGCCGAAAAGCGGCGCTTTTTTTCAGCCGGATCTGGAAAGCGATCTGTTGAAAATTGCAGTGATTGAGCGCCATCGCGGCGTTAAAGGAATCGGACTCGGCGTTGTCAGGGGCTTCGGTTTAAAAGAAGGCGCCATCGCGACAACGATTTCTCATGATTCCCACAATTTAATCGCTGTCGGTACAAATGATCAAGACATCTTAAAAGCGGTTGAACGTCTCGGAGAAATCGGGGGAGGCCTCACCATTGCAAAAGGAGGGAAGGAGCTTCAATCCGTCGCTCTGCCGATTGCCGGCCTCTTGTCGGACAAACCGCTTGAGACGGTAAACGAAAGCTTAAAATCTCTTCATGCAGCATTAACGGAGACAGGATTTTCAGGAGCGTTTAATCCTTTTCTGACGCTTTCTTTTTTAGCGCTTCCTGTTATCCCCGACATTAAAATGACGACAGAAGGCTTGTTTGATGTTAAAGCGTTTAGGCATATCCCGATTCAACCATAAAAAAACGGATGCACACCGGTGCATCCGTTTTTTTGCTCAAGCCGCGATTAGACTTCCATAATAATCGGAAGGATCATCGGGCGGCGTTTTGTTTTTTCGTAGAGGAACGGAGCGAGCGTGTCTGTGATCTCGTTCTTAATTTCAGACCACTGCGTCGTTTTGCGTTCCATCACTTTTTTAAGGTGTCCTGCAATCAGGTCCTGGGCATCGTTGATTAAATCACCGGATTCTCTCATGTAGACAAATCCTCTGGAAATTAAGTCAGGTCCTGCAGACACTTTGAACTCTTTCATGTTGATGCTGACAACGACAATGACAAGCCCTTCTTCAGAAAGAATCCGGCGGTCGCGAAGCACGATGTTCCCGATGTCGCCGATGCCGCTTCCGTCAATATAGACATTGCCTGACGGGATTTTACCTGCGACTGAGGCTTCTTCGCTTGTCAAAGCAAGCACTTCGCCGTTGTCCATAATAAAGCAGTTTTCCTCAGGAATTCCGCAGTCTGTCGCAAGTTTGACGTGCATTTTCTGCATTCTGTATTCACCGTGAATCGGCATGAAAAACTTTGGCTTGATGAGGCGGAGCATCAGCTTTTGCTCTTCCTGTCCGCCATGTCCTGATGTATGAATGTTAGTCACAGCTCCGTGGATGACATCGGCGCCCGCCCGGTAAAGCTGGTTAATTGTGCGACTGACGCTGATTGTATTGCCCGGGATCGGAGATGATGAAAATACGACCGTATCCCCGGGAATGATGGAAATTTGCCGGTGTGTGCCGTTAGCAATTCGGGATAGCGCAGCCATCGGTTCACCTTGGCTTCCGGTACAAAGAATCGTCACTTTGCCGGCAGGAAGCCTGTTGATTTCATTCGCTTCAACAAACGTATTTTTCGGACACTTAATATACCCGAGCGTTTGGCCGATTTCAATCGCCGACTCCATGCTTCGTCCAAATACGGCAACCTTCCGTCCGTTTGCAACAGCTGCTTCGATCACCTGCTGCAGGCGGTGGATGTTTGACGCGAAGGTTGCGAAGATGATCCGCCCTTCAACTTTTCGGAAAATATCATCAATGCTTTCTCCGACTTTGCGCTCTGACATCGTGAAATCAGGGATTTCACTGTTGGTGCTGTCAGAAAGCAGACAAAGCACGCCTTCTTTTCCGATTTCGGCCATCTTGGTCAAGTTGGCAGGTTCGCCTACCGGTGTAAAATCGAATTTAAAGTCACCGGTATGTACGATGTTTCCTTGCGGTGTTTTTACGACAATCCCGTATGAGTCCGTAATGCTGTGGGTCGTCCTGAAAAAAGAAACCGACGTTTTTCTGAATTTGACGATATCGTCTTCTTCAATGATATGAAGCTTTGTTTGACGCAGCAGACCGTGCTCTTCAAGCTTCTTTCTGAGAAGGCCGATGGCGAGCTGTCCGCCGTAAACGGGAATGTTCACCTGTTTGAGCAGGTACGGAATTCCGCCGATATGGTCTTCGTGGCCGTGCGTAATAAAAAGACCTTTGATTTTTTCTTCGTTTTTGACTAGATAGGTGTAGTCGGGGATGACATAGTCGATTCCGAGGAGCTCGTCTTCCGGAAACTTAATCCCCGCATCGATGAGCACGATCTCGTCCTGAAACTGGACCCCGTACGTGTTTTTGCCGATTTCCCCAAGTCCTCCAAGGGCAAATACAGCCGTTTGATCATTTTTTACAAATTTCATTCATTCATAACTCCAATACTTTAAAATTTTCGCTTTGCTTTTCATATTCTAAAAAAGCGTCTTCAACTTGCTGTATAAACTCAATATTGTAGTTGTATTGTTTTAATTTAGATCTGACTTCACGTTCAGATTGAGCTTCCACAAAAATTGAATCTGTTTTTTCACGAACAGGTACTTCGTCATTGCTTGCTTGATAAAATACCTTATAGATCATCCAAATCTCTCCTTAACTGCCGATTGTTAGACTCATCTTTCTATTATATTCGAAATTGCCTCATAAGAAAAGCGCTTGAGAAAAAAAGGACTCTTCCACATGAGTGAAGGTCCTTTTAGGCAATCGACTTTCTGCGCATCATGCCATTCAGCTGTTTTTTTAATTTTTTCCGCAGTCGGCGTAGCATACGGATTCCTCCTTTCTCTGACTTGTCCGGTCACTACCGTATCTCTTTAGTTCTATTATATGATGAATCCGTCTATTGTTACATGGATATTATTGGCATGTTGATTTTGTTTTGATTTTGGAGTGAAAAGGTTTTCTCGCGTACGCAGTTTTTGTATGATGGTACAGGAGAACCATCAATCATACTAGCTAAGGGAGAAGGATTCACTGCCATGGATAAAAAGCTGATTTTCTTTGATATCGACGGAACGATTTATGATCATGATAAACGGATTCCCGACACCGCGAAACAGGCTGTCTCCGATTTAAAAGCGCACGGCCATCATGTTTTCATCGCATCAGGCCGGGCGCCGTTTATGGTCAGGCCTGTGCTTGAAGAATTGGGCATCGATTCTTTTGTCTCTTATAACGGACAATATGTCGTTTTTGAAGGAGAGGTCATTTATAAAAACCCCATTGCCGAACAGTCACTGGAAGCGCTGCTTGCGCATTCGGACAGCTGCGGCCATCCCCTCGTCTTCATGGGAGAAGAGGGGATGCGCACTACATCTGCCCGCCATCCGTTCGTCCACGAAGGAATCGGCAGCTTAAAAGTCAATCCGCCGGAAGAGGACCGCGCCTATTTTAAAGGTAGGGACATTTTTCAGGTCCTCTTGTTCTGTAAGCAAGACGAGGAAGAGCAGTACAGCCGGTTTCAGGAGTTTGATCTCGTCCGCTGGCACGAGCGCTCCACAGATGTGCTGCCTTCTGGCGGTTCGAAAGCGGAAGGAATCAAAAAAGTCATTGAAAAGCTTCCGTTCGACAGAGAGGATACTTACGCGTTTGGAGACGGTCTGAACGACCTGCAGATGATCGAGTTTGCGGGAACCGGAGTGGCGATGGGCAACGCTGTGCCTGAGCTGAAAAAAATAGCCGACTTTGTCACAAAGCCCGTCGATGAAGACGGCATTCAATACGCGGTAGAAGCCCTCGGGCTTTTGAAACCATAAAAAAACGGATCAGACAAGATCCGTTTTTTTATGTGCATTATCTGCCGACAGGCGTTGCGTTTTCGGGTTGTTTCAGCGGGTTTTCTTTGTCGATATGGTCGTAAAACATAATGCCGTTTAAATGATCGATTTCATGCTGGAATACGATTGCCGGAAATCCTTTTAAGCGGATGTCGACGTTTTCGCCATCAAGTGTCGTTCCTTTGACCCGGATCCGTTCATAGCGCGGAACATATCCGGGAATCGGTTCGTCGACGGACAGGCAGCCCTCGCCGCTTGTCAAATAGCATTTTTGAACAGAGTGGCTGACGATCTTCGGATTGAAAAGCGCATAGCTGTAAAGTGTCCCGTCTTCATTTTCGGCATGAACTGCGATCATTCGTTTATTGATATTAATTTGCGGAGCGGCTAGGCCGACACCAGGACGAAGGTTGTACTTTTGAGCGATTTCAGGGTCCTGGCTGTTTTTGACAAACTCGATCATGTCGCTCAGCTGTTTGATTTCTTCTTCGCTAGCTGGCAATTGAACTTCTTCGGCGACGGTTCTTAAAGCGGGGTGCCCGTCGCGGACAATGTTTTCCATTGTGATCAACATCTTCACTCCCAACGATTCATTATGTAAAGTATAGCGGATCTTGCTCTTTTCGCGCAATCTCTGTGCATGATAAAATGACCAGCCGAAGGAGGCTGGTCATGACGGATTCATCAGGGGCTAGCAGCCTAAATAAGCGGCCCCTACAATAATCAGCAAAATAAAGAGAACGACGATCAAAGCGAATGTGCGGCCGTAGCCGTATCCATAACCGCCGCCGTACCCGTATCCAGGGCAGCAATAACCGTACATATGAAGACCTCCTCCGTTATTTTACGCCAGCCTTTTCTTTTTGGTAGGCATGGCGTCTAATATAAATTATGTAAAAGTCCAACGGTTGTATAGTCGAATGCCCAACTTCAAGGAATTTTCCCTGAATGTTTTGGTCTAAAAGCGAAGGCGGCGGCATACCGATCTGATATCGGCTTGTCCATACGCTTTAGACTTCTGTTGTCAAACAAACGAATTCATTTTATAGTGGAATTTGTCGAGATTGGGGGAAGTTCAGAGTGAAATTTTCAAACATGCGGGTGCCAGCAGGCATCGTTGTTCTTTTCACGGCAGCATTTGTACTATCAGGCTGTCTCTGGAAAGATCCTGTCGAGTCTTTTCACGGCTCGCTGGAGAAGATCGTGGAATTGGAAGAGCCTTTTAAACAAGAGCAGGGTTCCCTTAAAAGTCTGGAAAAAGCCGAATCTAAGCTTTACGAGGAAATGATCAGGCTCAATATGGATGATTTTGACCGAATCGCTGCGCTCTCCGACAAAGCGCTCAAGAAAGCCGGAAACCGCGAGAAGCACTTGAATTCTGAGAAAGAAAGCATAGACGAAGCAAAGCAGGAGTTTGAAGCGAATAAAGCGTCGGCGGAAAAAATCGAAGATCAGAAGGTCAGGAAAAAAGCTGAGAACGCTGCTTCTTTTATGGAAAAGCGCTACAAAGCCTACGACTCGCTTTATGACGCCTATCAGAACGCAATCGGCCTTGACAAAGAGCTGTACAAGCTGCTCAAAAACAAAGGTCTTAAACTGGATGACCTTGAGGCACAGCTGAAAAAAATCAATCAATCGTATGACAAAGTGCTGAAAGAAAGCAAACATTTCAATGAGTATACAAAGGATTACAACAAAGCCAGAAAAGATTTTTACAAGGCTGCGGGATTTGAGATGAAAGAGGGCTGAATATTCAGCCCTCTTTTTTCGACAAAATCTGTATTGCTATTGTAATACAGAATGCTGTCTATACTAGAACAGTTTGAAACAGTCTGAACAGCGCTGAAACAGAAATTCAGTAAAGCGAATACATTTATTGAATTTCAGGAATGAAATCGATTGACGAGTATGATCGACTGGTGTAAACTTAGCCTTGGTGGAACTTGTTGTATTAGTTTGTCATAAACTATAAATGATACAGTTTTAGAACGCGTTGTGCTGTCCTTACATAAAAGTTTCGACAACCATCAAAGCGGCTAATAAGAAATAAATATGAGTTGCGCCCGTCAATTTAGGACACCCTAATTCTGTATGTATAAGGGATACACGTCTATGACTGTCAAAAGAAAGGAAGAGGTGACTTTATATGGCTGCAAAAACGAAAAAAGCAATCGTTGATAGCAAAAAGCAATTCGATGCCATTAAAAAGCAGTTCGAAACGTTTCAAATTTTGAATGAAGAAGGCGAAGTCGTTAATGAAGCGGCAATGCCCGATCTATCTGATGATCAATTAAAAGAATTAATGCGCCGCATGGTGTATACACGCATTTTGGATCAGCGTTCTATTTCTTTGAACAGACAAGGCCGCCTTGGCTTCTACGCGCCGACTGCCGGTCAGGAAGCGTCTCAAATTGCTACGCATTTCGCGCTTGAAAAAGAAGACTTTGTTCTTCCGGGCTACCGTGATGTTCCGCAGCTGATCTGGCACGGACTTCCGCTTTATCAAGCATTCTTGTTCTCTCGCGGACATTTCCGCGGCAACCAAATGCCGGATAATGTCAATGCGCTGTCACCGCAAATTATTATCGGTGCGCAATACATCCAGACGGCTGGCGTTGCACTCGGCTTGAAAAAACGCGGCAAACAGGCTGTGGCGATCACTTATACTGGAGACGGCGGTGCTTCCCAAGGTGACTTCTACGAAGGCATCAACTTTGCCGGTGCGTATAAAGCTCCAGCTATTTTCGTTGTTCAAAACAACCGCTATGCGATTTCTACACCTGTTGAGAAGCAATCAGCAGCTCAAACAATCGCACAAAAAGCTGCGGCTGCAGGTATCGTCGGCGTTCAAGTAGACGGCATGGATGCCCTTGCTGTATACGCTGCGACACGCGAAGCACGCGAGCGCGCTGTAAACGGCGAAGGCCCTACCCTGATCGAAACGCTTTGCTTCCGTTACGGTCCTCATACTATGGCCGGTGACGACCCGACGAAATACCGTACGAAAGAAATCGAGAATGAGTGGGAGCAGAAAGATCCGCTTGTCCGTTTCCGCAAATTCTTGGAAAACAAAGGCCTTTGGTCTGAAGAAGAAGAAAGCAAGGTAATTGAAGAAGCGAAAGAAGAAATCAAGCAGGCGATCAAAAAAGCTGACGAAGAGCCGAAGCAAAAAGTGACCGACCTGATCGACATCATGTATGAAGAGCTTCCTTACAACCTTGCAGAACAAAAGGAAATTTATAAAGAGAAGGAGTCGAAGTAAGCCATGGCGCAAATGACAATGATTCAAGCAATCACTGATGCGTTACGCACAGAACTGAAAAATGACGAAAATGTCTTAGTTTTCGGAGAAGACGTCGGTGTTAACGGCGGCGTGTTCCGTGCGACTGAAGGATTGCAAAAAGAGTTTGGTGAGGATCGCGTATTTGACACTCCTCTTGCTGAATCTGGTATCGGCGGCCTTGCACTCGGCTTAGGCTTACAAGGCTTCCGTCCTGTAATGGAAATTCAATTTTTCGGCTTTGTGTACGAAGTGATGGACTCAGTTTCCGGACAAATGGCACGGATGCGCTACCGTTCCGGCGGCCGCTGGACTTCACCAGTGACAATCCGCTCTCCGTTCGGCGGCGGTGTTCATACGCCTGAACTTCACGCGGACAGCTTGGAAGGACTCGTTGCACAGCAGCCTGGACTTAAAGTCGTCATTCCTTCAACTCCGTACGATGCTAAAGGACTTTTAATCTCCGCGATCCGCGATAACGATCCGGTTGTCTTCCTTGAGCATATGAAACTTTACCGTTCATTCCGTCAGGAAGTTCCTGAAGAGGAATACACAATTGAAATCGGCAAAGCCGATGTGAAACGCGAAGGAACAGACCTTTCTATCATCACATACGGAGCGATGGTTCACGAGTCATTAAAAGCTGCGGAAGAGCTTGAAAAAGAAGGCGTATCTGCTGAGGTTGTCGACCTTCGCACAGTCAGCCCGCTTGACATCGACACGATCATCGCATCTGTGGAAAAAACAGGCCGCGCGATCGTCGTTCAAGAGGCGCAAAAACAGGCTGGAGTGGCTGCAAACGTTGTTGCCGAAATCAACGACCGCGCGATTTTGAGCCTCGAAGCTCCGGTGCTTCGCGTCACTGCTCCTGATACGGTATTCGCATTCTCTCAAGCTGAAAGCGTATGGCTTCCAAACCATAAAGACGTGCTTGAAACTGCGAAAAAAGTATTGGAATTCTAATAAGATCTGAACAATAAGGGAAAAGCTGATACCAGCCTTTTTCCCTTCATGCATTTCCACAGTCAGTCGGAGAAACTGTAGCCGTCTACTGACAGTCAGCCTAAATAAGCAGGCTGACCATTATATCAACTACGTAATAATCTTAGGAGGTCGAAAACTGTGGCATTTGAATTTAAACTTCCGGATATCGGGGAAGGAATCCACGAAGGCGAAATCGTAAAATGGTTCGTCAAGCCAAACGACGAGGTAAACGAAGATGACGTTTTGGCAGAGGTCCAAAACGATAAAGCAGTTGTAGAAATTCCTTCACCTGTTAAAGGAAAAGTATTAGAATTAAAAGTTGAAGAGGGAACAGTCGCAACCGTTGGGCAGACAATCATCACATTTGATGCACCAGGTTACGAAGATCTTCAATTCAAAGGCGACGAATCAGGCGAAGCGAAAGCGGAAGAAGCTGACAAACAAGAAACTGATGCACCAGCAGAAGCAGCGGAAGCAAACGAGCAAGCGGATGCAGATCCGAATAAGCGGGTCATTGCAATGCCATCTGTACGCAAGTATGCCCGTGAAAAAGGCGTTGATATCGTGAATGTTTCAGGTTCGGGCAAAAACGGCCGCGTTCTGAAAGAAGATATCGACAGCTTCTTAAACGGAGGAACTGCCGGAAACGCTCAGGCTGCTCAAGCTGAAGAAAAAGCAGAGCCTGCTGCACAAAAACCTGCAGCGGCGGTTCAAGTGCCTGAAGGCGAATTCCCTGAAACACGCGAGAAAATGAGCGGAATCCGCAAAGCCATCGCAAAAGCTATGGTCAACTCAAAACATACCGCTCCACACGTTACACTAATGGACGAAGTCGATGTGACAAACCTTGTCGCTCACCGCAAGCAGTTTAAACAAGTTGCGGCTGATCAAGGAATTAAGCTGACTTACCTGCCTTACGTGGTAAAAGCTTTAACATCAGCTCTGAAAAAATATCCAGTCCTGAATACATCAATTGACGACAATACAGATGAAGTGATTCAGAAGCACTACTACAACATCGGTATTGCGGCAGACACTGACAAAGGCCTGCTTGTGCCGGTCGTTAAAAATGCGGACCGCAAAGCTGTTTTTGAGATTTCAAATGAAATCAACGAACTTGCGACAAAAGCACGCGACGGCAAACTTGCTCCTGCTGAAATGAAAGGCGCTTCTTGCACAATTACGAATATCGGCTCTGCCGGCGGTCAATGGTTCACACCGGTTATCAACCATCCGGAAGTTGCGATCCTTGGAATCGGCCGCATCGCTGAGAAAGCTGTCGTTCGTGACGGCGAAATCGTCGCTGCACCTGTTCTGGCTCTTTCTCTAAGCTTCGACCACCGTATGATCGACGGCGCAACTGCACAAAACGCATTAAATCACATCAAGCGTTTGCTGAACGATCCACAATTAATTTTAATGGAGGCGTAATGTAATGGTAGTAGGAGATTTCCCTATTGAAACAGATACTCTTGTCATTGGTGCGGGACCTGGCGGCTATGTAGCTGCCATCCGCGCTGCTCAGCTTGGACAAAAAGTAACAATCGTTGAAAAAGGCAATCTTGGAGGCGTATGTCTGAATGTCGGATGTATCCCTTCAAAAGCGCTGATCAATGCAGGCCACCGCTATGAGAATGCAAAGCATTCTGAAGAGATGGGGATCACTGCTGAAAACGTAAAAGTTGACTTTACAAAAGTTCAAGAATGGAAAGCCTCTGTCGTTAATAAGCTTACCGGCGGTGTTGAAGGCCTTCTGAAAGGCAACAAAGTCGACATCGTAAAAGGCGAAGCGTACTTTGTAGACAGCAATTCTGTACGCGTGATGGATGAGAATTCAGCTCAGACATACACGTTCAAAAATGCGATCATTGCAACGGGTTCTCGCCCTATCGAATTGCCAAACTTCAAATATAGCGACCGCGTACTGAATTCAACAGGCGCGCTTGCACTGAAAGAAATTCCTAAGAAGCTCGTTGTCATCGGCGGCGGCTACATCGGAACTGAGCTCGGTACTGCATATGCAAACTTCGGCACTGAAGTTGTCATTCTTGAAGGCGGAGAAGAAATCCTTCCAGGCTTTGAGAAGCAAATGAGCTCTCTTGTTAAACG
>Ga0180433_10002909_pt1 | contig 25789 bp, 27 predicted proteins | sample SS_ome_8_FD_132980 | JGI IMG/M metagenome (GOLD analysis project Ga0180433, IMG submission 132980) | Hypersaline lake sediment archaeal communities from the Salton Sea, California, USA - SS_1_D_1 metaG | ecosystem: Environmental > Aquatic > Non-marine Saline and Alkaline > Hypersaline >... | reverse complement strand
TGTGATGTCTCCGTTTGCGCAACGAAATGTGAGTTACCCTTGGCGATCCAAGACAAAACGCCAACCGATCCATCCCAATTCCGTAAGACGGATAACGAAAGCCATCCCACTCCACCCCACCCCGCCTGTGTAAGGAGGTATAGTCTGAAACAAGAGTGCTAAAAAATCATCGAGTGTTGTAGATCCGCCAGGACAAAGAACTATTGTTGCACTCACTCTTAGCCCGAAGTACATTGTTCCAAGTGATGTTTCTGAGCCAACCCTATTAACTTTACAAAAACTAGGCTCACTCCCCGATGAACGTGGTTTCATTTTCTCCTGGCGCAACACCGCCGCCGCTATCCGCGCCCGTCTGTACCACCCCCCCACACCAGAAATCGTTATTCCATTGCACTTGTTGTACCCGGCGCTCACATTCCGCAGTCATCTGTATCAGTTCGCTCCCACTGAGCGGAGTGAGACGCTTCACCGTAGGCAACCGGCGCTTACACAGCTTAACCTTGTCTGTCTGATTCTGCACATACCCTGGCTCGGGCGGCAGGATATCCAGTGCCCCGCAGTCACGAGCGTGATGTCGCTGCCCCGAGTTAACTGCCCCAACGTTCCCACCTAGATCGTGGCACAGCCGACCCTGTAAAAGGGCGGAGGCGCAGTTTTGGGATTCCGAGAGAGCAGTTCCCGAAATGCCAGCGGTGCAAGCAGCCTCACTCCGGAGCTGCGCAATTCGCTCACTCTCACTCACATAGCGGCCCCATTCGCGACCGTGCGGTGAGCACGGATTCTTGAGTAACCGTGCCTGCTGAGTCCGGGCGTCCTGGGTCAGTCGGGCAAGAGCGGCTGCGCCGACATTGCGGCGGCCGATGGACGCTGGGATGGTTGTAGCTGGATTGGAACACACCGCACCGCACGCCACCTGGTGTTCGCTACCAGAGCATCCAGCCCTGCAACCGTTAGTCTTGGGTCCGCACCGCATCACCTGCCCGCCAGCACCCCGCACGGAGAGGGTTCCCGAATAGGGAAACTGTTGGCACTGCGGCGCCGTCATCGCCAGCGACTTGGCCTCCATGATCGGATCGCCTTGATAGTTTCGTGGCAACTGTCGGTTGTTGTACTGCCGTTTGTTCCGCCAGGCGGCCAACCGCTGTGGGTTTCCCTGGTTGAACTTCTTTTGGTTAACCTGAACCGCCAACTTTGCGGCAAGCGACATCCTGCTGTCTTGGGCGACAGAAAAGAAAGCGTGATCCCCAAACTGAATTAGCGCCACCTCTTCCCTCTTGCAACTTGGCTGGCAACAAGCATGACAAGGAGGTTATCCACGCAGGTGGCAAGAAGGGAATGGAGATGGGCGGGATGTACGAGACCTCCAGTCTCGCCTTCTTCACAGCACATCTGCAAGAGGGGGTTGGGGGGTCTGGAATGGATGCGGGGGGCTATAGCGGCAGCGACCGAGGGCACGGGTGACAACGAGCTCGCCTATTTCCTAGTATTAAACTCGCATACGGTGTTGGTGGCTGCGTTCTACGTGCCTCCAAAGCGGTCTGAAGAGCTCAGTGTTGAAGAATGGTGTGCCACGGCGACCGTGGGTGGGGCTAGGTGGGTCGGTGGTGGAGGAAGCTGACGGTGGTCCGACCCACTGGTTCTACGTGGCGCAGCAGGAACCAGCGAACAACCTGTTCCCGCTGAAGATGCGAGATGCGGTGATGGCGAAGAGCTTTGAGCTGCTCCGGGTGCGAAAGCTGATGGTGGAGGACGACGATGATGAAGAATTTGACATCATCAGCGAGATGTACGAGAAGAACGGAATTGAGTGGTGAAGCGGCTGCTAGGGGCGACATACAATAGAAAATTAGCGAACGTTCGTCTGTAATCTCTTGTGTCGTCCGCCGTTCGTCGTCGTTCTCCTCACTCGGTGTCAGCGCCGACCTGGTCGCGAATCTCCTTGTCAATGATCACCTTGATCTGCCGCGTCTCGATCATGTAAGCCGTCTGCTCGGCGTCACCCGCCAACTTCTCCTGTGGGTAGTGCTCCTCCCGCATCTTCGCCAGGAGCCGGAGCTGTTCCCGGCTCATCGGCTCGCCGAACAGCGCCCGCTTCATCTGGTAGCAGGTACCGCTACAGTACCACGCCCGGTGGGCGAGGCTGAGCTGCCCGACGCAGTCGGTCCGAAAGCACTGGTTGCAATGGTTGCAGACCCGCATCGGAACGGGAGACAGGCGGTTGGCGTGGGTCACCCGGGGCATGTAGGAGTAGGGCATCTTGACTCTGGTTGGGTTGGGTTCGGTTTTGTCGGATTGGTTCGTACGAGTCCTCTTAGTTTGTTGGTTGGTTCGTACGAGTCTTCTTAGTTTCTTGCGGTTCTTAGCTGTTCTGTTCGGGTAAGGTTGGCTAGTTTTGGGAGTGCGGAGTCCGCGTCTGGGAGCGTGTGTGTGTCTCCATTCATGCGGTGGATCGCCGATCAATTTATGGCAACTTTTAATCAAGCAGAATCTGATGACAGCCATTGTCGCTTCGGGGTATTTGTTTGCTGACGAATTGGCTTATCACGTGGATGTATACCAAGGCGACACACCAGCAACATTGCTCGAACGCCATGCACCTGGTGCCACCGTGAAGAACGCCGCTGTGATTGACATTGACATCCCCGGCAACACCGAACCGCTGCCGCTCGAGGCAGATGAGCCAGTGGTGGTGGTGGGAAACAGTCCCAGGACGTCGGTCTTTGTTTGTGGTGAAAGTGGATGTTTGCAAGAGGAGAAAGGGTGTCGGGTTGATCACAGGGCTTCTCAGGGGACGCAGTCCCCCGAACCCATCTCATCGCCCCCTAAAACCCACACTGCTGATTCAGCCGGTGTACCCGAGTTAACCACCTCCCACCGAGTTAAGAACCCAGCACCAGCACCCGCAAAAGGGGATGAGGATGACGACGACGGCACCACGGAAATCGAGGTAGAGGATTTGGCACCACCCTCCGAGGACACAACAGCTGATCCTTCCACCCCTGTTGCAGAATCTGCCGAACGACCCTTCTCTCGGACACGCCGGGCTCCCAAGTCCAAGGCAAACCGCCACACCCGCCGGATCCCACACGTTCCACGATTATTCAAAATTGAACTGGTTTAGGACAATATCAGGGCGTTAACGCACTGAGGTCTGATGGCTCTCGCGCACGATGTTGATTACCATGCGGGGGCTGCTGGGGATGCTGGAGAGATGAGTGCGGCGAGTTCGTTCCTGGCTGCACTGCGCAGTACAGAGTACGCCGCACCGGCCGGGGGTCCGCCTCCAGATAAGGAGGATCCGATCGAGGAGATGGCGCAGGAGCCGGCCACAGCCACCGAGGCGGTGTCGGGCGCTGCACGAGTCGTGCAGGGTGAGAATCTGAACCCGATCTTTGGCTACACCACGGCGATGGTATCCACCGAGCGGTTTATCCAGACGTACAACGATATGACCCGGATTGCGGAGAGCACTTGGGATTCGGTTGAGATACAGACGCTGCGAACCAAGCTGCGGGAGACGCTCGGGGCGACCCACGCCATGATCCGGGGCGACCTGCCGTCGACTCCCGACCAGCGGGCACTGGCGAAGAAGATCGGTCGACTGTTCTGCCTTCTGGTGGGGCACACCCGGGACGTTGTGGACGGCAAAGGCGAGCGGATTCTCACATACTGGCTGATCGCCGAGCACTACCGGGTCGCACCGGGGCTGGCGGTGGGTATGGTGCGGCACCTCGTCCGCCTCTACAAGGTGGTGCCTCACAGCGAGGGTGCGGGGTCGACGGTGCTAGCGGGGGAGGGCCACCAGTACGGTTCATGGGCGGACGTGAAGCGGCTCGCCGCCTTCCTCCGGGACCACTACCAGGCCACCGTCGACCACCCGATCATCCAGGAGGCACTGAACCAGCTGGCGCTACAGCTAGCGGAGGACTTTGGGCGCATGGACCGCGGCGAGGCCACTGGCTTCAGCCTGGCGGCACGGTGGTCTCCCAAGGCCACCGGCGCATCGCGCTGGCTCTTCCGCCCTCTTGCCGAGATGCTGTTTCCGTTCCGCCAGACGGCCCGCACGCCGTCGCAGCTGGAGTCCGCCGGGCGCAAGGCCGAGCGTGAGCTGCGACAGCGGCTGTCGGCGCTGAACCGGCTGCTCAAGACGGTGGAGGTGATGATGTCGAGCGAGGAGCACGAGTGGCACAAGATCGATTTTGGGTCTCTGCCAAGCCAGGCGCTGCGCCGACGCGTCCGGGCGTGGAAGAACGAGCTGAAGAACGGCAAGGTTAGGCGAGAGGGGGATGAGGATCGTACATGGTGCGCAGAGAATTACAAGGCGCACATGGCCAAGGTGGCAGAGGGTAAGGCTGAGGTAAAGGGTGCCCGCTGTGGTCCAGCCGAGCTGGTGTACGATGTGCGGCAGCACCCAGGTGATGCTGCACGGATCAACGGACAGTGGGACGCCAAGATGAAGGCGCTACCGAGCCTGGGAAAGATGGTGGCCTGTGTGGACGTCTCGGGCTCGATGGACGGGACCAAAGTGCCGGGTTCGCAGAACATCCGGGCAATGGACGCATCGATCGGCATTGGACTGGCCATTGCCGAGAAGTGCGAGCCGCCGTTCAACAACCAGGTGCTGAGCTTCTCCACCGATCCCAAGTTCCTTCTCTTTCGTCCAACTCACAAGTTCTCAGACCGGGTGCGGATGATCCAGAGCCACGATCTAGGGTACACCACCGACTTCCGCAAGGCATGCCGGGCATTCCTCGACGTGGCGATTCAAGCCAACGTGCCTTCAGACTTCTTCAAGGAGTTTGCGTTTGTGTTGCTGTCGGACATGCAGATCAACTTCGAGATGGGTAATTGGTCAGCGGACCTGGCAGCGGAGATCAAGCAGATGTTTGCGGACGGGGGGCGGCTCTCGGAGCATGGCCAGCCTTATGATCCACCGTTTGTGGTCATGTGGAACTTTGCGGCACAGAACACCATCGCAGTCACGCATGAGCTGCCGGGTGCGGCGGTGATCTCAGGCTACAGCGACGCAATGCTGAAGACGTTCGAGGCAGAGGGAGTGCAGGGGCTCCTGAAGCAGACGCCGATGGCAATCCTGACCAAGACGCTGGAGTCGGAGCGGTACGCGCCGATGGCGGCCGAGTGGGAGGCGTACCAACGCCTCTTCTACCCCCGCTAGATAGTTAGACATTAGGACAGAGCAATAATCATCCCCGCTTATCGCAGGTATGTCTGACGAGCAACCACCGAATGCAAGAGGGAGTGAGGATGTGGAAGGGAGAATATCGGGTGCGGCGGCGACGGCAGGGACGGCGACCTGGAGAGCAGCAGGAACTACACTGGCGCAACAGCGGATACAAGGGACGATCGATCTAACTTTTCCAATGATGATGGTGCGAGAGCGGCTTGGACCTCTATCGGTTTCGCCGCCATCGCCATCAATGGTGCCCCCCGAAAGCGAAATCAGTGAGACTGCTCCCACCTCTAACATAGTGGGTCTCGACGCCGAGCACCGCACGATCATCGATACAATGGCCGGCAACATTACCGCCATTATGGATCGTAGCATGATCAACCGCACCGCTTCCTCCTCTCGCAGCACCTCAGCACTTCCGCCTCACGAAGACATACCCCCGACGATGCCATCACCGGATCAGCCGTTGCCACATCGCACACCGCCGATGGATTTGAGTGTATACATGGACCCCCGTATTCCTTTAGCCGGGCCGGTTCAGGGTTCGCCGGCCTCGTTGCCGTGGCCGTTGGGTCGTCTGTTGTCACCGGGTTTTGCCGAGATTATGGCGCACTTGGTGGGAATGCACGGGGGGCCAGCGCCACAGCCGCCTTGGGCACACGATGAATGGCAAAGGCTGATGGAAATGACAATGGCTGACACGGGCGGAGTTAAGAAAGTGGCCTCGGATGAGGGGCTGGATCAGGTCAAGCGGTGGACGTTCAGGTTAGAGAAGCAAGAGGGGGGGGGTGGGGTAGCAGCGGAGCGCGAGGGTGCCAAGTCGCCGCCGCTTACTTGCGCCATTACCCAGATGCCGTTTGAGGACGGGGACGAGGTGGCCGAGATGCCGTGTGGGCACAAGTTTGACGCTGAGAGCCTGACCCAATGGTTGCAGCGAGAGAGTGCGCAGTGTCCGGTGTGTCGGCACGAGCTGCCGTCGCGGGAGGTGGCACGGTCGCCGGCCGAATACGATACTGATCCCAGTGTGGAGGGCCCATCTGATGATATGGTGGTGCCACCTGGCTTTGCGAATGGAGAGGTGCCCGACACATTGCAGCCAATATTTACGCCGGGGGTTCAAGGAGTACCAGCAGGACTGTTGCTGATTGGTGGTCCGGGTGGACGGGGTTTTTTGTTCACACGGCAACGTCTAGAGGACCAGGCGTTGCAGCGGGCTGCGGAACAAGAACAGCAGATTGAGGATGATATGATAGAGGCAGCCATCCTGGCGTCGGTGATGCGGGAGAGTCAGCACCATCTATGACTCTAGGGAGACTTGCTGCGCTCCCTCCCCCGACCCCCAGTTTATGTGCCTAGTTGGATTATGCTGTCTACAGGGTAGACCAGGTGGGGAGTCGTAGGGGGGCTGAGCCCCCAACAAGGGGACAACAAGTATCCTCTTACGGCCGGACGAGCGAGTGATTCGGGTACGCACCCCGAACCGAAGCCTGGGAGTTGGCGAGCTGCTGGGCCACAGCCACCGCACCGCCGGAACCCGGTTTGTTGACGATTGACGCCGCAGCCTTGTTGGCCTCTTTGTAGATGTGCTGAACATCCTTGGCCACAGCGTTCTGGGCCGACTCGAGCTTCTTGATGTCGGCCTTAAGCTGGCTGCGTTTGGTGTCGGTGGCCAGAACCCCCTGGAGCGGAGCAGCCACGACCGATCCGTAGCTGCCGACGAGCTGGCCGATGAGGCCGCTGCCTCCCCGATGCCGCCGGCGGCGGTAGGTCTTCTTGGCGTGCTTCTGGGATCCCTTGCGTCCTCCACGGCGGGTCTTGTTGGCCTTGCGGTGGTGCTTCTTAGTGGCGCCCTGCTTCTTGCCGCCGGTGACGTAGGAACGTCCGCCCCGCTTGGATTTGCGCATCGAACGACCAACCATATCTTTCTTTACCTGGCGAAAATTAGCATTTGACGCACCCCGATTCGCCTTCACGCCGCCCATCCAATCCCCCACAACATCCACCTAGAACTAGCAGTTCTTGTTAGCTCACCGAGAATGGCTGGAACACCTGAGATCGCCGCCAAGCGTTCCGCCGCCACCTATCTCTGGCGATGTGGACCCCAACATCAGCATCGGTGGGCCGCCTCCACCCGAATGGTGCAGACCATCGACGACGGCGACGCCGAACGCATCGACATTGACATGTGGGAGACCGACGGACACGAGTACGGCTTGGCCACCGAAGACAAAAGTGACATTGCTCTGGTCCCCGTGACTCTTTGTGACAGCGGTGATGCCCGGGGCGCTTTGGTGCTGTGCGACACCTTTTTGGGCGCTGGCGGCGATCCCACCAAGCCCACCACCCGTCCGCAGCTGATCCACCGCTTCGAGAACGACGCCGCCACCATAGGCCTCGGGCTCCGGATCGGCTTTACCATTGCGATCGACCTAGACAAGGAGACCCAGACCAAGCTGATGCCGGTCCCCAACACCATCGCCAACCCCACCATCTCCCCTCTTGCAAAGGAACTCCTCCGCAACTCTGGCCTCGGGATTTCCTCGATCCACAGCCCACAGCACAATCCGTACCTGCTGGAGGTGGTGCTAGCGCTGGGCGATCCAATCGTGGTAGCCGACCATTGCGAACTGGTGCTGGCCATCTGCGCTGGGCATGGCGAATGCAAGAGCGCCAAGGTAAAGGAGGTGTGGGCGTCCACATCGTCAACAATGGGCAATGGCGGTGCCGAGTACATGCTCACACGGCTCAATGCAAAGTCCAAAGGGCAAGGGGTGGCGGTCAACTCCCGCAGCGGACGGTTCTATATCCCGGCTTCGGTGGCTCGGGCTGGAAAGGGGTACTACGTCGACATTGTGCCTACTAGCTGCGTGAATGCGTACGGCTACGTCAGGAATGTGGCCGACATGTGGACGATAGTGTGAAGAATGACGTAGAAAGAACGGCTGTGAATGCAAGAGGGGTGGATGAGTGAGTGTGGTACTGTTGGGAGTGCGGCTGCTGGTGCTGTGAGCGAAAGAGTAGCGATGTCTCATACTGAGGCGTCCGATCGGAAGCTGCGTTTCAGCCAGATGACGAGTCAGGAGCGAGAGCGAGTGATTGAGTACGGAATGTTGCTGTTGGACATGGTGACGGGAGAGGCCGAGCGAGTTGAGGGCGGACAGTTGTTGGCAGAAGCCCGAAAGCGGGTGGAGCGGCTAGAGTCGGAGCGGACGCTAGCGATCTCGGTGGCGACCGAGGCTGGTCGGCAGGCGGCCCGGGGCGAACTCGACGAGAAGCTGGCCGAGGCAGAGGCTCGGTGCCTATTGCTGGAAGAGCGGGCTCATGCCCGGGAGGATGCAGTGCGGCGGGAGTGTGATGTCCGAGTGGAAATGTTGCACAACCGGCTAGAGGCGGTGGCGATTGGGACCGGTGTACGAAACAAGTCCACGGTGCGAGGCGAAGAGGGCGAACAAAAGGTGAGCGAGATGCTGCTGCGGATGTTTCCGACCGCCGAGATCAGCGACGAACGACGACGGCGGGGGCGGGGCGATTTCGTCATCACGCTCGGCACGGTGCACATGATGTTGGAAGTCAAGAACTACACCAAGAACGTCACCAAGGCGGAAATAACCAAGTTTGAGCGAGATATGCGGGACAACCCCGAATACACGTGCGGGGTGTTGGCGAGCCTTAGTTCGGGGGTATGCACTAAAGAGGATTTCTCGTTGGAGATCCTGAATGACCGCCCGGTGCTGTATATCCACCGGTTGACGGAGGACCCGAACCGGTTGCGGTGCGCGATGCGTCTATTTGAGCTGATGCATTCGTTGGAGAATGTAGATCTGAGCAAGACGGGGGTGATTGATCACGTGCAACGGGAGCTGACGGCGCGGCGGCACCGGGTGTCGGCTTTACAGGGGTTGGTGGACCGGCACTGCAAGGAGCTGAAGGAGTTGATTGCAAAGGAGGACGAAGAGACTACCAAGACACTAGAGCTGGTGATTGGACGGTGTGGATGAGCAAGATTTGTAGCGGACGAAAAGGATGTGGGTGATGACTATGAGCGATAGTGCAACACGGCCCCCAGGAATTAGTATTTGACACCTAACTACAGAAAGATAGATGGCCGACGCCGATCTAGCCCCACCCCGCGACACTCCATCAGCTGCCCAACTCAGGGTGCTAATGGAACACCTGGATAGGTTCAACCCTGCGTTCACCGAAGTGGCCAAAGGAGTGGCCGACAGCCGGGCAGGCGATCGCAAGGCACGAGTTAACGCCGCCATTGCCGAGTTAACTCCCTTGCTCCCTCTTACATACACTTCGCAGCAGCATCTGGGTGGGTACCAACTCCCTGGGTCTCAGGTTGCCACAATGGCAGTAACGGTCCACAACCAGAAAGTGTCTGATAATGTTCTGTTGCCGGTCCAGCAACTTGTTAACTCGGATGATGCCAATTCAGTGCTTGCCGATGTAATCCAAAAGTTGCAAGAACAAAGAGTGCAGAACGCCCCGGAGCGGGTGGCCGCGCTGTACATTGCTTCCATATTACCCAAAATCAAAGGCACACCAAACATGCGTCAGTTAACTCATCGTACCCGAGAGATCCGACGGCTGGCGCAAGAATTTCACCGCCGCTTACACGGTGCGATACGTGGATCGCAAGAGGAAAAAGGGTTGCATAATATGATGCTAGTCAAGGGGCAAACCGGACTGAAGCGCGGCGGAAAGTGGCGAACGCGGAAGCGAACACGGATGCAACGCACGGGCAAGTCAAAGAAGGGCCGCAAGACCCGCAAGCCGAGCCGGCGCATACACCGCCGCTAACTCCCATTTTCTCCTTCTCATAATTAACACCCATGTCCAAGAAAACAGAGCCGTCCGCCCTTGCGCTGCGTGCCATGATGCGGCGTCTGGCAAACAACGAGCCCGACATCACAGACGAGATCGAACGCATTTTCCGGGCACAGGGCGACCGCGTCCAGCGGGAGAAGCTGCGGGAATGGCAAGAGGGGGGGAGGAGGTTGGTGTAGGCGCTCCGCGCCTTCCGGGCCCGGAATCCGCACCGGCACTGGGAGGAATACGCCGACGTGGGCGGCGGCCGTGGGCGCTACGCCGGCAGCATCGGGCTCGCCAAGTCGTTCCTGGCCGGCGGTGGACTGGATGGGATATCCCCTAAGGATCTGGCGTTTGTCAAGAAGGTAGTGGATCAGAACGACCCACCAACCCGAGTTAATGACCTCGCCAGGCTCCTAGGGGACCCTCTTGCAAAGGAGTCGGAGCACACGGTGCTGCTGGCATTGTATTTGGCGGCCACACTGGGGACTAACCTCTTCATGATGAGTCTGCGAGAGGTGGACAAGAAGGCTAAGGACTATTCCAAGCTGCTCAACGACAAGTACATTGAGGGGTGGCAGCAGGCCGCGGGCAAGCGGCGGACGCAGAAGTTTGTGCGAGGGAAGTCAAAGAAGGGGCGCAAGGGCACCCGCCGGGGCGGACGCCACAAATAAATTGATGGATCGTTCGGGAGGGCAAATCGATGACACTACTAACTGAGACGATGGCCGCGGCCACCGCCCAAATCCTGACTAACCTCACACAACCGCAGACTGCGAACGACGGAGTTGACAAAGACGGACCGAAGGTGATAATGAAATGCATCATCACCTTCCCAAGTGTGCCGCAATACGAGTGGTTTGGCTGGCTTTGGGCGAACGAAGAGGATCGTGCGGCATGGTGGAAGGTAGTGACGCAGGGCCCATCCGACTTGCAAGTTCGTCCCAAGTGGTGGGGGGTGCGAGCCTATACAGCAGCCATCACTTTATCGTATCTCCTGACAACAGCAATCGTTAAGAGAAAAGATACCAGCGCCTTGCCAAAGATGATGACCGCTTACGCTCTATTCTTTGGCGGCTATTACGGTGAGGTGTGTTGGAGGGTACTCTGGATGGAACGCTGTCTAGCAATGTACACCGGCGTCTTTAAGTTCTCGACACCGCAGGAGTTGAAGGATCTGCAAGAGGATGAGGATGATGAGAATATGACCAACGACGAGGGGCACGCAAAAACCGACTGAGCTCGGCGAGAGATCGACAGAGGCCCAAGAGACACTTTTTGCATAATTTCACCAATACGCAAACAATACGGAACCAACACCAGCCCCATATGGATGCCCGGAGAGCTCAACACCGTCGTGCGAGCCCTACACACCCTTTTTAACGTCCCGACTGCATCGCCGATGCCGGCCACGGAGTGGGACACGCCCTAGCGGTGCTGCGCCACGCCGAACAAGCCATCGCTACTGCCACCGTGCCGGTGCCGGCCGCCGCCGCAGCCGCAGTTCGTCGTGCCGCCCTCTTACACGACGCCGACGACCGCAAGGTGTTTCCGACAGCATCGGAAATCGAGCCCTATGCCAACGCCCGTGCTATCCTGGAGCAGGCCTACCCCGACGAACCGGCCGCAAACCACGAGCTCTGTATCCGAATGATCTCGTTGGTGAGCTGTACTGACAATGCGGGTGGCGATGATGACATCAGCGATGATGAGCCGTGGATGCTGTGGCCCCCGTCACGCCGACCGACTGGAGGCTCTGGGTGCGGTGGGTGTGCATCGGTGCGTCGGCTTCACCAACCATCGGGGGGGGTGTCTTTGCATTGCCGACCACACCCCGAGTGAGCACCCCCGAAGAGCTGGCGGCGGTGGCCACCCTGGAACGTCTGGCCAACTACCGCAGGATGGGATCGGTGTCAGCACTGGACCACTTCTACGACAAGCTGCTGCACATTGGACGACCCGAACACTTTGAGAACACTGGAACGCCGTACTTTGCTGCCGAAGCCGCCGCCCGACATCAGGTCATCGTCGACTTTGTCTGCCACTTTGGACGCACTGGGGAGGTGCGGATGCCTCCGGCGCCCCGCGGCACCGAGCCTGTCACCCCCGATCGCATGGAATGAGACCCGAACCACAGATGACCGACCAGCCGACGCTTTTTCGCACAAGTCAAACAAAGGGCACCCCCTGAGTTAAGAGGGGCACCCCCTGAGTTAAGAGCCACCCAGGACTATCCGCCGCTTAGATCAACTTGCCACCTCCCCTCCCCATTAACTCGGATCCCGTCAACTCGGATCCCGTCAACTCGGATCCCGTCAACTCGGATCCCGTCAACTCGGCCTCTCCTTAACTCCCCAGCTCTCAACTCTCCAGCTCTCAACTCTCCACAGTCGCCCTCTTACTAATCCGCCTCTTCCATCACGAACCCGACATTGTCAACGAAATCCGACAAAGATTACTACGCTCAGCGCAACCGTAGCCGCCGCATTTGGGAACAAAATAAATACCAACTCAAGGGTGCTCTGATCTGGGATTACTGGTTGTTGTATCACAAGGCAAGAGGGCTAAGCAGCAAGAACCTCGGCACCTACATCGCCGGCACCTACATCGCTGGCACCACCATCTACATCCCCATCCTTAACTACGTCCAAGCCACCATCAACTCCAACGAAACCGGGATGGACTTTACCAAACTCCACACATCTATTCCGGATGGTGCAAGAACACCCCGCAGGTAGGATTCCTCCTACTATTTGCTGCTTTTCTCACCGCCGTATTCCTCCAACGCAATCTCACCCACTACGACGGCATAGATATCTTGTTAATGGAATACGAAAACCTCTGGCACCGCAATCTCAAATGCCTCACAAATTGTACAGCGTCTCAAACGTCAAAGTGAATGAATAATTATTTTGTCCCAAATCACACACGTTTCGGCTGCTGTCCAGCAACACCGCCTCGATCCGGGCAATGTCCACCGGCCCAAAGTAGTCCCGCTTGTACGGCACGTGCGGTGACAGACTGTAGTAGCCCGAGTTAAAGGAATCCAATGGAGGATTGGTGTTGGTGCTGCCATTCGGCGACACCCCCAGTTTGGGATCCCGCACCAACTGCAAGATCCCCAACGTGTCCGGCGGCATCACCGAATCCTCGGCAATGCCCTCTACCGCCGCATAGTAGTTGTTGTTGTGATCGTTAACTCGCATAAACAGATACGGTGGCGATGCCTCAAATGGAGTAGCGCCAATCAGCAAACTGCGGGCTACCTCTGGTGTTGGGTAAGCAGGAGCGGTGGGATAAAACGACTCGAGCGGCTGCGGAGCTCCTGCAAAATCGGTGACCGACAACTGTGCCACCCTGAACCCCAGCACCCACCCCAGACTACCTGGCAACGCCTTGAACACCGGCGGCTGCCGCCCCCGAATTACCGGCGGGATCGCCGGCTGCCCACCGGTCGCCGCCACTCCCTTGAACGAACCCAACCTAAACTCGGTGTCGCCTGTGTCTGCGTTGGTCACCCACGGCTGCTCCGCATCTGGAATAATATCCAGATTGGCGGGTGGGCACACATCGCAATCGTATAGGTTGTGTGCTACACAATCTTCCGCCAATGTCCCTCTTGCTTGTACGTCCAGATAGCCATCGGTTGTCATCGGTGGCGGAACAAACCAGATCGAAAATCGCCACGGATTGGTCTCGCCGTCGGCAATATATTGGGTCGGGACCGACAACGACACGTGTCCTGCTGTGTGTGCGGGCGAGATGGCGTACGGCACGTCCTGGCTGGCGGCCTCGTAGACGTAGGCAGCACGGACGCCGTCTGCCCGGAAGGCTCCCGTTAGATTAGCAAGAGGGGAGGAAGGGTCGGCGGTAGTGACCAGACGGTCCCAGGCGGTGGTGATGGCCTGGGCGATAGCAAACGAGTCTGGATAGTGGCCGGTGGGAACCGACATGGGATATACTCGGTGGCGAGGGTCGCCCCCTGCGTCCAGGGTTTCGTCGACGATCCAGATGGTGGAGCGAGGATCCAGCCGACTAATCGACCTCAGGTACTCGGGAGTTGGATAGACACACTGAAGATTGTGGAGTCCTGGGCCCGCCAGGTACTCGCTGGGATCCGGGCTGGGCACAGTTAACACCGCCGTTGCCGGCAAGTTAATGGAGGTCAGTTTCATGCTCAGTACCTTTGCAGTGCTCCTCTGGAGATCAAAGGTGAATCGGGAGGCTGGTTCGGCGTACATCCGACACGGCAGCACCACCCCTTCACCGGCGTTCGGCAGGCAGTTAAGGTACTGGTTCCGGAAGGCCTCAATGTAGCGCTGGTTGGGTTCACCGTGCCACAGGTCCCAATCGGTGCTCGCCCCCGCACTATTTACCACCTCCCCCTCTTGCAACACCATGTTTCCGTTGGGGACGCAGTTGCTCGATGTGGGCGCTTGCCAGTTGGTGTCGACCGAGTTGCTGGGAAAAGCGCACGAACAGCATTCATCAGCGGTCTCGGCGCACCCGATGCCACAACAGGCCAGGATGCCATCGCCGGCCACGAATTGCTTCCGGTAGCTGCTGTCGACCATCAGGGTGCGGGTCATCACCCGGCGGTCAATCGGGTTAAGTTGGCCCGCCACGATCTGTTGGGGGTAAGAGGGGGCGCCATAGAAACGGGTGGGGTTCTGGGACACCTGTCCGGCGGTGTCCTGGATGGCGGTGTAGTCTTCGTTGTCTTCGTTGAGAATAATGACCCCGAGTTGATGTAGGCTCATGTACTCAAGGAGTCGGTTCTGAATGGCACGGAGGAGTTCACGGTCTTCGCTGTTGCTGGCGGGGGTGGCATCGAGTCGGCGTTGTACGCGGCCCTTGATGGTACCGCGGTCAACTGGTGCGTGTAGCCCGAGGATTTCGAGCAGCTCCTGAATCGTCAGTCCAGCCACGTCTTGCTGAGCCTTGGCGGCGGGGCTAGTCTCGGACGGCGTTGGCGACTGTTCGGATGGGTCTGACGGAAGGTCGGACGGATCGGACATCTACGTTATAAGTAGTTATTGACCTGAATGAGTTGGCGCAGAAGTTTTACTTGAACGAAGGCGGCAACACCCGCAAATGCTCCCCGTCATACTCGGCGATTCCGGTCAGGTAGTCAAAGCGGTGTGGGGTCTTGTCAATGGCTTTGCGGTTGCTTCCCCACCCCAACATCTTCCGGGTGTCGTTTCATCAGCATCAATCCCAATCTCACTATCTGGCATAACATAACATTAGTACTATCAACCCGCAGCTGTGGCACACCGTGAGTCCACTTGGCGTGGTAGCCCCGGCTGTGGGATCACAGCATTCGTTTGCGATGCTTTTTGGCGTTGTCGTCAAATTGACCACAACACTTGTAGCGTCCGGTACGGTAGGCGTGGGCGTTTTGCCCCGTATGCTTGTCTTGCTTGCGCTTGGGCCGCAAACTGTAACGGAGATTGTATTTTGGGCGATATCAACTCATGCAGAAGAGGATATCTTTGATTGACTTTATTGGTTCTTGCTTCAACATCGGCGTCAACTCAGGAGAGAAGGTTGGGGATGTGTTTACTCTAGTAGGCATGTTCCGTATAGTTACACTTAATGGCTATTGTCGTAATTAGTATTGTGGCACATTAACCACAACTCTATTGCGGTCAGGATTGGGAACATCGTTGTAGTGCTCGATGTTCTCCAAGGTAGTTGTGGGCATTGTAGGGAAGTAAGGCGGACGTGGGAGCTGGGTACCGTTAAAGGCCAAGCCCCCGTTTTGTGGGCGGATGGTTTTGGTCGGTCGAATGATCGACAAAAGTCTCCTTTCTGTCCAAACATCTTGGAGAAAGTGGCAAAAAATGATGCAACCGACATTGACTGTCTTGGTATGATGCAAGAGAAGATGGGGTGAGTTGAGAGCATTAGGATGAGTTAACACACCCTCACTTGTCAACACGCTGTCCCCGCTTCCGGAGGCGACGGGTAGCCTTTCTGGCGACCCGGGTGTAGATGCGGCGGCTGTGGCGTGGGCGAGCCTTGCCACGGTAAGACTTGGTAGGACCGCCCCACTGCTTGGCCCGAATGTAAGCAGCCCACAGCCCCTTGTCGCTCACATCACACGTCCCCTTCTTGCAAATCGGAAAACTCTTGTTCGGTCCCAGGAAGCACTTGCCCAGAGGGCAGTCCTGCTTCATAATGGTTCGGGCGTGGCCCTTCGGCGCCTCGGCCCCCCACCCAGCCCACGGCACCACCCGGCGGGTCTTCCGACCCCGATCGCTTCGTCCTCGCCGACGACGTCCGCCAGTGCAACACTGAGTTTTCTCCATCTCACCTCTTCCTATCGCCGCCGATAATTGTCATACAAACGCACCTAAATTGAATTGGAAGCAAAGGGTCCATAAACACTTAGAGCCAAATATTATGCCCGAGTGTCCCATCTGCATCGAGAAGAAACGGGTCGTCGCTGCTTGCCCGCGGTGTTCGCAAGAAGGATGTCGGGATTGTATGCTGCGGCGAGCGATCGAGAATCCGCTTCTCCCGCAGTGCGTCGGCAGCTGCAAGGGGCTAACCATTGGCGAGTTGAGGATCACCATCGGCTCCACCAACATCGGCAAGCACTTTCGACCAGCGCTCAGGCTAGCGCTATATGAACACGAAAAACAGCAAATCCCCAACACAATGGCCGCAGTGGCGGCAGTCAAGCGGCAAGAGCAAGCCAAGGAAGATCTAAAGGTGTTGTCGGTTAAACTGGCGGAGATGGAGCAACGAGTGCGGGCAGTGCAGCAAGAGCAGCGGGATCTGGAATACACCTACCATGTGACCAAGAACCTGGCCGAAACCCGCACACTGAAGGAAGTGCAGTGCGCCACTCGGTGCCAAAAGGCCGACTGCGTCGGCTTCACCAATCATCTGGGCACATGTTTGGTCTGTCATTCACCGCACTGCGCCATCTGCGGGGTCAACGTGGAAGGAGTTGTAGAGAGCCACGAGTGCAATCCAGACGACGTGGCCAGCCTGACCGAGATTCGCAAGACCGCCAAGCCGTGTCCCAGCTGCGGTGCCCCGACGACACGGATTTCGGGCTGCCCGCAGATGTGGTGCACCTATTGCCGCACCGGCTACAACTACAAGAGCCTGACCATCAACCGCGGACACGTGGATAACCCGCACCACAATGACTACTTGCGGTCTCTTAGCGGTACAGGAGCCCCGGCTCGCGAGCCTGGCGACGTGCCGTGTGGAGGATTCGAGATGTTGCCATGGAACCTCCGACATAGCGCCAGATTAACATTCTGTCGGCTCCACCCAATGGCGCTTTCGGTGGTGCCGGGATACGCTGAGGCTTACGGCAATGTACTCACGATGCTCGTGGACGACTGGTGGAATACGTGCCACAGTCCACCGTTCCGGGCACTGACCGAAAAAATGACCAGCAATAGCGACCGATTGCAGCGGCGGATCCGATCAAGCACCAGCCAACTCACCGAACTCCGGGTGCAGCACATTATGAAGCGGATCGAAGACGAAGATTACATGACCAAGCTGGTGCGGTTGGATACAGCCCGCCGGCGGGATGCCGAGCTGAGCCCGGTGATGTCGCTGTACGTGGAAATGCTCCAGGACTACGACCGACAGTGGATAGCGCTATACAGTAAAGCTCATGATATCGACAAAGCACTTCAGAAAGACAACAAGGAGAGGACAGCAATGCAAAAATGGGGCAAGAAGACGATGGAGCTGTTTCAGCGGTTGTTGCAGATCCAGGAGACTGTGCAAGAGGGGTTGGATGCGGGTGCGGCAGCGCTGGGGATCAAACGGCTAGGGAAGATTTGTCCAGACGGCATCATCCGGCTCAACTAAGTGCGGTGCGTGGGGTGCTAGGTTGAATCAGTGCCGATAGTGTTCAACGGTGAGTGTTGGCGAGACCAATTCTGCTGCGGAACGAAAACGGTTTTCTTCCATTAATCGCACGAGGCGGTCGCGGATAGCTAACAGCCGAGCGATGAGATCGCGGTCGCGCTTTCCCCTGTCGACACACGCCTCGTGGTGCGGACACTCGGGGTTAACACAGACCCAAGGCTTCAGCCCCCAACCGGTGATCCCCGTCCACCGCTTCTGGTTGCCACGTCCCTTGAACAAATAACGTTGCAAATCACCCCACAACTCCTCACCCAATTCCTCTTGCAGATTGGTGGCGCTTACCCATCCCTCGCGGGGATAGGTGTAGCGACACCAGTTAAGGTCGGCGTAGATCGGCAGTCGACGCGACGGCACTGACTCGTTCGCTACCACCAAACCTGCACCCTCCAGCTTGTTGGTGTTGTTGTTCATCTCCAACACCAACGTTCCTCTTGCAAGATCGACAGTTTTCGGTATCTCACGGGGTGTTCCGTACCAGTGCCGTCCGCCTCGGATGGCGAAACGGTTGTATTCACCATAAGTCTCGGTAGTGAAGCGGGTGGTGGCGATAGCCTTGAGCGCCTTGGGCATCGGTCGTAGGAGAGCCGAAGCTGGGTTCTAGGCGTGTTAACTCTTAACATCGATGTCAATTTTTGAGTTAAGTCAGGGTGGGTCCGAAGGGGATATCCGTCCCCATAAATTGATTGATAATTCATTCCATTATCCGAGTCAGCTTTGACACCCTCTCCGAACGCTTTCATGCACAATGTGGAACGAACTGCAAACGCTGCTGCTCGGGATCCTGGTGTGGACTAGTGTACACTACGCCACTTTCATGAGCTACCAGTACTTGTGCGTACCCGACACGTGGTTCGAGGTGCTAACGGCCCCGCTGATGGTGGCAATGCCGCACTGCCAAGCGGTTGTGTGGCTGATCGAGACAAGCAGCGTCTCGGTGGGTGCGGCGTGGACCGCAGCGGCGATGCTAATTTCAGGGCGATTGGTGGGGATGGCTTGGGGACGATGAGTTGCCGATGAACTACGAATTTCCGCTCTTCAGCATAGACAAGCAATGAGCAAATCCATCTATGGAGCACCTACGGGTTTTTCCACTGCCCCTGTATCAGTGCAACACACCTTCCTAGTGACCACCGATCTTATCCGGGCCTTTCCAAACCAGAACTATGAGACTCGGCCAGGCGGCCAGTCGTTGATTCCCTTTGGTGGAGCCGCTGGCAATAGCGGCTGCATCGACGTGACTGGCGCTGACAAAGCCATCATCGCCGCTTTGGGACCCGGCGCCATCACCCGCGACGTCTCCGGTTGCGCCGAGCGGACCCGAATTGACCGCAACAACCTCAACCAGCTCTATCGGATCAATCCGTGCAACTTCACCTACAAACTCCCTTTTCCGCTCGACAACGTGCAACAGATGACAATGGTGTCGTTTGATGTCTCGGGGACATATAACATCTCACCGACCTTGGGTAACAACTATCTGACGTACTATCGTCCACAGGCCGACGGCGTACCCAGGCTGGATGAGAAGGAAGCGGTGGTGGTGGAGATCCCCAAGGGCAACTACACCTCCATCACCGACGTGCTAACAATGATCAACACCGCATTGGCAATGGGCACACAGGGCACAGACTATGCTCCGCAGTTTCGAAAAGACTCGCTATCGGGTCGGGTTTACTTTGTGGATACCGAAGAGGACAGCGTCACCGATCCGGCAACCGCAGGACTGCACGGTGTCCTCGACTTTCGGCATCCGTCGGTGACCGGGGCGGGCAGTTCCGTTCCACGCTCGGGAGTGGTGCCACCAGACAGCCACTCGCTCGGTTGGCTGCTGGGCTACCGCAAGATGGTCTACACTGGAGGTGCTGCCAATGGTGCGCTGCCGAACATGTACCAGGAACTCCGGGACTACCCCAACTACACTGGCGATTGGCCCGGAGGCATGATCGATGGCGCCTATGTCCCGACGACCACCAACGGCAACGAAGAGTTCACCCCGTGGGGCTACATCGCCGAAGCCAACTACGATCTCAACGATCAGCACCTGTACATCGGTATCGAGGACAACGTGAGCAATGCGGTTGGCGGCTACGTCTACTCGAGCGATGGAGTTGAGGCGACGGGTCTTAACACGATTGTGGCCCGGGCACCGATCGGCAACAACACCGAGGATTTCAGCGGCACACCTCGCACCTACATCCAGCCATACCCCAAGATCTCGCAGCTCCAAATCAAGATTTTTGACGCCAAGGGCCGGCAGCCCGATTTTGGACTCAACACTATATCGATGGAGATTCAGTTCACGACAATCATTGACGCCACACCGCCGATGCCCAAGAGCACATATGCATGAGTGGAAGTGCCTTCCCACTGGACACAGCTGCCGCCTGGCGGCGGCTCTAACTGGCCCTGCGGTCCAAGGGGTATGCAAGAGGGGAGGTGAATGGTTGGTGTTAAGATTAACAATTTCGGCACTGCGACCGCCCACGCCCACCCCTCGCCTCCCCCAGCTCCACATTATCCCGCCCCTTATCCTCTTGCTGACGACGCTGTTCCGCCTTCCAGAGATGAATCTCCACCGTGCCGTCTTCGATCGTGTCTTCCACTCCGCGCTGCTGATGAGCCGAGGTTATGTACGTCCTGACCTCGAATTGTCGGTTTTGGTGCTGTGGTGAGTTAACAATGTGGTTGTGGAGCCGTTCACGGCGCCCCTCGGCCACGCTATCTGAGACCCGGTCAGCCATCGTGATGATGCCCTTGATCAGCCTCGGCGTCCGAAGCGGCGGCAACGCATCCGCCAATAACTTCCATACCACTTCCTCTTTCGGCTCCTCGGTCGCAGGAAAGGCTATCATGATAATGTCGCAGTTGCGAGTGTATATCGGGATTAACGTTGCATACCTTTCCTGTCCAGCCGTGTCCCAGATCATGTGTGATCCCTTTTCGGCACCCTCGGCCACATCAAACTTGTGATTCACCACAGCGGCGCCAATAGTCGGGGAAGTGCGCATACCGCTGACCGACCCCGGAACGACGTAGGCTTGAATTAGACTGGTCTTGCCGACACCGTGGCGACCCACGATAGCGGAGAGGACAGAACGTTTACGGTAATCGGATTCATTCATCGGTGGACTATCTTAACTCGTGGAGTTGTGCCTCAACTCATTCAGATAGCGGTGCATGGGCGCTGATCGCCAGCCACCCGGCAACCAGCCACAGCGCATGCCACCAGCTCGTTGAGCATTCGGTCGTCGGTCTGGTGCTTGACGGCTGATTGCCGGCGGCAAAAGGCGGGGACGCTGCATCCACTGGCGTTGGGGATGGGGTTCCCGCTGCGGTCGCATCCTTCGCCGCAGACGCAGTTGAAGTTGGACTGGCAGAGACCGCAGGCGTAGCCGTTGGTGTTGACTAAGATGCCTCGGGCGCCATTGTTGGTGGCGCGGCTGTTGAACGGTGGACCTGCCACCGCACGGACATTTCGGGTGTGCTCCGAAGCCGAGGCACCGCCTGGATGCAACTTTTTGATCTGTTTGGTAATGGACAGAAGCTGCCGATTGCGGATGGCGTCAGTGTCCTGTGAAACCGGCTGATCGGGAGTGGCGGCGTCCCAGTCGTAGACTTGCGGTGCTGGCAGACCAGGGCAGCCCCGAGCTGGAAGCGGCCGACACACCCGATCATTGTATTCATAAGCGGCCAGACAGATTGGGAGTGAAGAGCAGAGCCCACCGCCGTTGGCGTACGTGGCTGTGATGGATTCGACACACACCTTTTGGATGGCGATGATGCGAAGGAAACAATAGTTGGGCGGACAGGCGTTCCGGGCCTGACCGTTGACGGCGTTGGAGCCCCAAAAAGCGTTGACGTCGTCCAGGTTGTCCACGTTGTCCAGGCAGATGCAAGAGGAGGAGCAGTCTGTGTAGTTGAGGTTAAAAAGCAAGGCGGTTAGGTTCTGTGCCCCCGTCACATATTCGGCTGAGAGTGTGGTCCAACTGTCTCCATTCTTGCTCACTTGGTATAGGTAGTTGTCTTCGGGGGCTGCTGCGGCCACGGGATCGCTCAGGGTGACAACTAACCCGTTTCCCCAGAGGTTTTGGAGCGGCACCGGAGGCGACACCGATCCCTTGCACATTTGCGTCAGACCAAGAACCCGCACAGTGCGGGTCTGCACCTTGGGATCCATTTTAAGAAAATCCATCTGGTCGAGCACTGAAGGACAGATCCGGCCGCAGCAGTCGCCCGGCAGCGTCAGCGAAATACGATCGGGCGGCGTGCACTTATTGCGATAGTTGATGCAGTTCCGAGGATTTTGCTCGGCGGTGTTGAAGGGGTTGACCCATCCGCTCTCGGCCGCCTCCCACCAGCTGCATGTGGAAGTGGATCCACCATTGCCGAACATTTGCTCCCAGAGATCGATGGTGGAGTCGACAACCAGATTACCTGGATTAAGACCGGTCGGTTGACATCCGTACACAGAGAAATCGTACAGTTCACAACAATCCGAGTTGATGTTGAAATTGGACATCAAGGCTGTCCTAAAGGAGGAAAATTGAAAACAGTAGGGGGATAAAAAAGCAGACAGAAACCTAAGGACTCATTGTCCTAGAATGCCGCCAAAGAATAACCAGTCTGACAGGACGGAGATGGAAGAGGCGTTGACACGTATCAAAGAACTGGAGAACCGAGTTAGGGTGCTCGAGAATATGGGCACTCCAACCCGTGTCAGGCAGGATATCTTACCGTGGCTTGCGCAGACGGTTACTGAGTGTCCTACGTACGTGGACGCCATCAAGACGTGTTCGACGCCGGCCATTCGAGCCAGTTTGCTACTGACGTTGCGGAAGCAAGGGCTCACGGCAACCATCATGGCGCTGTGGACCCACGTCTTCATCAAGGGGGCACACGAGTGCCCGCTGCGATGCTACGAGATGTCACCATCAACTCTCTACGGCTATGATGGCGAGTGGAAGAAAATGTCTCCGCGGGACTATGGTATGTTGGTGCGAGCGAGCGAACAGTGGCTAATTCGGGCGATCAAAGCTGAGTGTCCAGAGGGATCGGAGATGTCGTCGCTATTGTTTGGGAAGGTAGTGAATTCGCCAGCAGATGCGCCGCGACTGCGGACCCGTCTCTGCAAATACCTTCAACAGTCGCTAAAGAGCATCAGGACATACGAGTTTAAGCTGTAGCCGGTTTTAGGATGCGACCGTGGATAGGCTGACGTTGGAGTAGGAAAAAGTTGCATGTTTCAGCATTCAAGGGATATAGCCAGTCGCCTGCGATCTATGCACATTCTAGTTTTCGACCTACATTGCTACCCCCCACCGTCGTTAATTGGTGACTCAATGTGGCTTGGCACCAGCTTTAATGTTACATTCAGCACACACGCGACTGAATCTAGCAACGCTGTCGTGATAGTGAATCCATGGCTCAGGATCAACCTGTTTCGACTCACCCCAAACCCCTTGATGCCATGTGTCATCCGTTGATCTCCTATTGCTTGATGCCGAACCACTCCTCCAGCCACCCCACCACCTTCCACTCGTCTTTGTCGCACGCCACCCGCTGCACGTAGTTGTCCCACTCCCACCGCTGTGCCCGGTTGTTCCACTTTCGGGCGTTGTCCGACACCAGCCGCTCCACGTGTGCCCACAGTTGTGGGGCTACTAGCGGCCAACCGCACCGCATCTTTCCATTCCATGCCCTGGACGATCGTCTCGATCGGCAGCTGATTGCTGGCGACCCAGTGAACCAGCTCGCATCCTGGCGTCCACACCTCACCCTTCTTCTCCTCTTGCAGCACCTCTTGTCGGTATGCAACCACATCGGTCATCGTGTGTCGGTGGGTGGGTTGCAAGAGGGGAAAGGGGAAAAAAGCCATCAATTTCAGGCCCGAGTTGAAAAGTTGCCTGCGCCATTATCCGTTTATCTCCTCTTGCTGCGGGAACCTACCCAAAGAACTTGCCCAGGAACTGCTCCACCGTCATTGTTGGCACATTTTGCTTAGCCGCATCCTTCGTCTTTCCGCTTTCGTAGAGCGGATCGTCACGCACCACCACTACTGCTGTTTCCTTTGTCACCCTCTTGCCCAACTTTGCCCCCACTCGGTCCAAGTGCGATTCGATCATATTTGTCTTGATTCCGGTGGTCACCACCTCTCGACCAGCCAGCGGATGCCCCTTGAGCACCGGCGACGCCTTTTTGGCTGCGGCTGCTGAATCGAGCGGAGCAAGTGCCTTTGCTGTCGGCCACGGATCAACCAGGTCTGGTCGCAGGTGCTCCATAAAGTGCCGAAACTCGGGGATGGCGGAAATGATCTGCTTTGCCCGAGTGGTTGAAATCCCCTTGATCCCAGCGAGCCCGGCTTCCAGCCGGAGCACATCCGCCGGGTCATCCGAAGCGAAATGCAAGAGGTAGGGGTAGAGGTTGAGTGCATCGCCCATGATCGTATGGCCTGTGCCCCGTCCAAAGACGTTCGAGCCCACCACCAGCTTTATCAGCGGAGCCTCCGCCAGCGCCTTTTTGACCGACTCCACAATCTTCTTGGCACTGGTTGCCTGGATACCGTCGATGCGGGTCAGCTCTTGTGGCGTGGCGCTAATAACTTTTGGAATCGTGTCGTATCCTTCTTCAAAGAGCTTCGCCACCACCTTGTCACCGAGCCCCTTGGCTTTGATCATCTTGAAGAACCGCTGCAAGTTGGTGAGTCGCACTTCAGTGTTCCACTGGTCGTCCTTTTTGGCTTCCGCTGGTAGCCGTATGTTGGCTCCGTCCCACTCATACGGCCCATCCCACCACCCCTCTTGCAATGCTTCGTCGGTTGCGGGCGTGAGTACCCGCTCTACGTGCGGGATGACATCACCTCGCCGTAGCAATTCTATCTTGGCCCCGGGTCCAATCTTCTTGCGCTGGAGCGCTCGAGCATCGTGGCCGGTGGCCTTGCTGATGGTGGCACCCGGCACCTTGACCGGGTGGACATGGACCGTCGGCTTGATGTAACCGTCCTTGCTGACGTTCCAACTGATTGTACGAACAGTGGCTTCCACCTTTTGGTCTTCTAGCGTCATCTTGAAAGCAAGAGCATGATCGGGATTTTGGTTCTTGCGGGGGTATACCTTGTCGTCCACCACAATCACACCATCACACTCGTAATCGTTTTCTGTTCGCAGCCACTGGAAGACCTCGCTCAACCGTTCTTCGGTTAGCTCTTCTGGTTTAGCGATTTGCTCGTGCCAGACCACCTTCAGCCCTGGGCCGAGCTGGGACTGGTACAGCTTGAGAAACTCAAACTGTTCGGTGGGAGTGAGTCCTTTGGGCTCGATCACCTCAAAGGCGACGAATTCCAGGTCTTGTTGTCGGTCGCCGTGCTTGGCTGTATCCATTGCATTCAGCAACCCCGCTGCCAAATTTCGAGGGTTGGCGTAGTTGTCCGAGTACTTGGACTCGAACAGATGGCGATTAAGGATGACCTCACCTCGCACCATGATGGTCTCAGGTAGGCTCGGCGGTAGCTTAGTGGCCATCCCGATCAGCGGCACCAGATGGGACACATCGCCACCCTTTTGTGAGGTGTCGCCCTTTCGGACCTCGCCGTGGGTGTACAACCCTGCACTGTCTTTCTTGAGGACATATAGTGCAGAGGCACCATCGAGCTTGGCCGAGATCATGTATGGACCGCGGTACTTGGATTTCCAAGCATCCAACTTTCCCTGACCGGGCTTGACCTTGTTCATCGAAAAGAGCGTATAGGGGAGGGGGACCTCAACTCGTTTGGTCTTGGCGCCCACCACCTGTAGCACATTGCTGTCAGGGAAGCGTTCCCTGATGTGATCTTCAAGGATGTCAAAGGCGGTGTCGGTCATAATAGGTGCGCCTTCGCGG
>Ga0180433_10002908_pt1 | contig 25793 bp, 40 predicted proteins | sample SS_ome_8_FD_132980 | JGI IMG/M metagenome (GOLD analysis project Ga0180433, IMG submission 132980) | Hypersaline lake sediment archaeal communities from the Salton Sea, California, USA - SS_1_D_1 metaG | ecosystem: Environmental > Aquatic > Non-marine Saline and Alkaline > Hypersaline >... | reverse complement strand
TTGTTACAAAGAGTATTGATTCTATTTTTGATGATAAATTCATAGGTCTGCTTTTTGTATAGTTATTTCTTCAAATAAATTTTCTTGAGAGGTATCCACCACCCGACGTTTGCTAAGCTCAAGTAAAGCCAAAAAACTTACAATTACTTCTGTCTTGTCTTTTGCCGAAGAAAGAACCTCACTAAATCTTGCCTGCGCTTGATCACCGATCAATTTTCTGATATGGTCAATCTTTTCAGAAATTGAAACAGTTTTCTGCAAGGCTTCTTTTGGAAGAGCAATGTAGGGCTCAAGTCTTTTGACAATACGCTCAAAAGCTTCTTTTATATCGGCTGCAATCATACCTTTTGGCGGAAAAAACCCGGCCACTTCACCAAGTGGTGGCCGCTCGCGCCCATACGCCCAATTGCCCTTTTTGATCATTGAATTCATCTTTTGTGAAGCCTGCACAAATTCACGATACATCTTTAGCTGGGTTTCCAAATCCAATCCCTCTTCTTCGGGCGTCACAAGGCTCGGCATCAACTGCTTAGATTTAATTAATATTAATTTCGAAGCGACAATCAAAAAATCAGCCAATTCCTCCGGCCGAATATTGGGCGAGGTATTTACATAATTTAAATAATCATCCGTAACATTTGCTAAAGAAAGCTCCGTTATATCAAGTTCATCCTTTTCAATAAGCTGCAACAAAAGACTTAGCGGTCCTTCGAATTGCTCAATGTTTACCTCGTAGTCAGGCATAATTTATTTTTTCTTTGATTTGATAGGCAGACGCTGCTGTGAACCAATAATTTCCTTTGCCACCTTTCGTCCCCCCGGTGTAAGTTTTATTGAATGAATGAAAAATTTTTCTGAAGTTTTTATACCATTCGCAACAATTAGATTATGGGATATCATCTTTTCAAATGCTTTAGTGACCGCATTAATCCTGTCTTCCTTTTTAGGTTTGTCTTTTATACGTCGATAGTAGTCAAGGAATATGTCCCTGCCAATCCAGCCACGCCTCGCTCGGCTCACAAGTAATATATATTTTTGTAGTGGGCCGAGTCTCATATTTTATTTTTTCTTTATTTGAATATGTACTTCGTCAAGCTGTTCTTTCGCAACTCCGCTCGGTGCCCCGACTGTAAGATCACGAGCGTCACCGGTTTTAGGAAATGGCGTTACCTCCCGAATGCTGTCCTCGCCAACAAGTACCATAAGAAGCCTGTCAAACCCGGGTGCAATTCCGCCGTGCGGCGGCACTCCATATTTAAAAGCCTCCAAAAGATGACTGAAATATTCTTCCTGCTTCTTATCAAATCCAATTAATTTAAATATCTTTTTTTGCACCTCGGGATCAGAAATACGAATACTTCCGCCGCCAACTTCATAGCCATTCAACACAAGATCCATCTGATATGATTTCACATTCTCCGGTTCACTATCGAGCTTTTCAATATCTTCTTCTTTCGGACTCGTAAACATATGATGGGCCGGCGCCCAATGACCATTTTCTTTTTCCGGTTCAAAAAGCGGCCAATCAACAACCCAGCAAAAAGCAAGCTCGTGCGGATTTTCTTTATTCTGCCTAAGGTCGGGTTTATCAGATTTATATTTTTTCTGACATTCATCCCAGGTAAGCCGCGGGAATTTATCAAAAGTTAATTTCTTATCAGGAAAAACTTTTTTCACATACTCAAGCATCAATTCTTCGGTAAGCTCCATAATACCTTCCTGCGTCACAAAAGACATCTCCATATCAAGCTGATAAAATTCACCCGCTAAACGATCCGCACGTGAATCCTCATCTCGCATACATGGTGCAATTTGGTAATATCTTTCCATTCCGGCGACCATTAGTAACTGTTTGTACTGTTGCGGAGATTGCGGCAAAGCATAAAATTCACCCCTATGTAATCTTGAAGGAACGATGTAATCTCGCGAACCCTCTGGAGTAGATTTTGTAAGAATCGGAGTATTTATCTCAAGAAAATCCCGTTTATTCAAAAAGTCCCTGATAAATTGCGCCGCCTCATGCCTTTTGCGCATGTTTTCTTTCATGCGTTCTGTACGAAGATCAAGATATCGGTACTTTAAACGAAGCTCATCACTCACGCCTCTTGTGTCTTTGTCGATTTCAAAAGGCGGTGTTTCGGATTTATTTAAAATCTTGAGTTCTTTTGCCAGTATTTCAATTCCACCGGTTCCCAGTTCTTTATTAACGTTTTTCTCATTTCTTTTTTGGACTATGCCTGTCACCTCAATTACATATTCAGGACGGAGATCCTTGGCAAGCTCCCTGGAACCTTCATCTAATTCATCCGGTGCAAAAATAATTTGTACAAGCCCTTTTCGATCCCGCAAATCAATAAAAATAATTTTACCCAAATTTCTCCGTGCATTAACCCAGCCGGCTAAAGTAATCTTTTTATTAAGTTTTTCATTCGCCTCCAGAGTTAAAGTCCTTTTCATATATTTAAATTAAATTGTTGCATTAAATGATAATAATCTCATAAAAGAAATAATCGGCAATATGACAAGCAAACTCCCCGGCCCAAGTAAAAGGGTGATCATCCCCCATTTTTTATATTTTCTCTTCAATGCCGGTGCCTCAATTCTTTCTTTCATTACATTTAGATAAATCGTCACCGGTGTAAAAAGAATCGCGACCCAAAGCCAAAAACCGAACATTGTACCAAGCCAAATATAAAGCCCGTTCATATTACGGATTTAATCGATTTATTAATCTTGGGAATGGAATCGTTTCTCGTACATGCTTGGTACCGCAAATCCAGCCGACCAAACGCTCAAGACCGATGCCAAAGCCGGAGTGCGGGACTGACCCATATTTACGAAGATCTAAATACCATTCAAAATCTTTACGATCCAATTTAAACTCTTTAAGCCGCGCGACTAAGGTCTCATAATCATCTTCGCGCTCACTTCCACCAATTATTTCTCCATAACCTTCCGGTGCCAAAAGATCAGAACAAAGTGCCCGTCCCTCGTCTTCGGGATCGCGCTTCATATAAAATGCTTTTATTTTTGACGGATATTTCTCAATAAATATCGGCTTATCATATTCTAGTGAAAGCTTTGTTTCATCATCACCGCCCAAATCTTCATCCTCCTTAATATCCGAACCCATTGCCTGAAGTTTCTTAACCGCCTCCTTGTGAGTTAACAAATAAAACGGCGCCGTAACTTTTTCTAAAGACTCGATGTTACGTTCAAGAATTGTAAGTTCAACCTTATTTAACTCCAAAACTCGCGATACCACATAACTGATTAACTGCTCCTGAATTTTCATGTTCTCGGCATGCTGGACCCAAGCCATTTCTGCATCAAGCATCCAAAATTCTGTTAGATGACGACGAGTTTTTGATTTTTCTGCGCGGAATACCGGGCCAAAATCATAAACCGAACCATGAGTAAAGATTGCCGCTTCAATATACAACTGACCTGACTGCGACAGATAAGCCTTTCCTAAATCAAAATAATCCATTTCAAAAAGCTCGGTCGTATCTTCACACGAAGTCGGTGTTAAAATTGGTGAGTCAATTTTTATAAAACCATTCTGATTCAGCCATTCCATCAGAGAATTAATAATCGTATCACGAATCCGCATAATCGCCCATTGGCGTTGTGACCGAAGCCATAAATGTCGATTATCCAATAAAAAATCAACACCATGATCTTTTTTAGCAATTGGATATTCTTCAGCCAATTGAACAATTTCAATCGCCTTCACCTGAAGTTCAAACACGCCTTCTTGTTTTGGGTGAGCTACAACTCCACCGCCGATCTTAACCGAAGATTCCATCGTTATATCATTCGCTGCCTGCCACACCTCGGGTGACACGCTTCCTTCATCAACAACTGCCTGGCAAAATCCAGAGCCGTCACGAATCTGTAAAAAAATAAGGCCGCCTGATGAACGCTTATTGAAAATCCAACCCCAAACTTCAACTTCCCGGCCTTTGTATTCACCTAAGTTTGTAATTAATGCTTGTTCCATATTTTATCTAATTTATGCATTTATTTTAACATTTTTATAGTCCCTAAGTCAAAGTAAAAACCCACTCAATTTATTTGTAATTTTTCGCTAAATTTAGCAAAAAAATCAACCACCTCAAAATATCATTTACGCCTTGACAATAATAATTAATCGTGTTAATTTTAAAAGTTCCAAACGTTTTATCTTATAGGTCAACCAACGGAGGAAAAACATGAATAAATTTGCACTGTTTTACCTTACTCTAATCACTCTCGTGTTCCTCGGCTGTGCCCACCAAACCAAGCCTGACGCTTACGAGCCCAAACACATTTTTGAGGAAGAAGAGAACAGCGGAGATTACGTCATGCTTACAGATGAAGACGTCAGCATCACTGAAGAAGACACCACCGAAACTGAATCAACCGCTTCTGGCCCGTAGAACTAACCTGCGGGTTTTTTTATTTAAAAAACCAGTCTTTTAAAACTGGCCTGATAATTAATTTCTCATTATGCAAAAACCTGATAAAAATATTTCTCACTCCTAATATCCCCATCCAAATGATATTTTAAAAAATCATCGATTAATATCTCCAGGGGCTTAACTGTCTCGGGCATAATATATATTTCAAGAAATCCACGAAAACTTGTCTCATGGCAATTACGTAATGCCCTAAGCACCGGTGCCGTCACAGCCATTTGCCCCAAAACTTGATTCCCTGAGTTTTGTACACACTCTGAGCAAACAATGCCACCGCGAGCTGAATTAAAATAAAGACCCTCTTCCCCAACTTTTCGCTTGCATTCCAAACATTCGTGCACCTCCGGCTCATAACCAAGGTAAGTCATCAATTTTAAAACAAAAATTCTTGATAACAATAACGTCCGTTCATAAGAAAGATGATTTTCATCGGCAACCTCTAATAAATCTTTTACAAGATTAAATATTTTTTTATCTGCCTGGCCATAACTTGTCAGTTTGTCTAGAATTTCTAAACAATAGCTTAGAAGTGCAACCTTCTCAATGCTTTGATCTAAATTTTTATAATTAATTACTTCATCACTGCCGGCCAATCTATCAATTTGCCGACCACGGGCAATCATCACGTCAGTGATAAGAAACGGTTCAAGATGAGCCGCCATCCGGCTCAAAGATCTTCGCGATCCTTTGGCAAGCGCCTGAATTTTTCCCGCTTCAAGCGTATATAAAGTATAAAGCCGATCGAATTCTCGCCACGGCTCTTTTTTGATCACAATTGATTGCGTCCGAAAAGTAGTTGCCATACTTCAGCAAAGCAATAAATCAACAAAACAATAAAACAAGGCACTATAGAGTTAAATATTCATTAGTAGATTTGTTTTATTGTTTTGTTGTTTTATTGAAATTATAGTTTATCAAGATAGGATTGTAATATCAGCATCGCTGAAACTGCATCTCTTTTTTTGCCGGGAATTTTCCTTCCGGCCATAAGCTGATCAACCTGGACCGATGTAAAACGTTCATCCTCAAGAACAATCGGAATATCAATTGCCAGACCAAGTTTAGCAATAAAAATATTAGTCTCTTCTTCCTGCATGCCAGGAATTTCATCCTTACCACTAAGTGCATACGGCATCCCCACAACGACAAACTCAATCCCTTCATCATTGATAATTTTTTCAATATCACGAATTACCCCATCTAAGCCGGAATTATCGAGTACCAAAAAAGGCGTAGCCACCTTTACTACGTCATCACCAAAAGCTACGCCGACTCGTTTTTCCCCATAGTCAATTCCCAGATACTTCATACGCTAATCAATATATGGAGTAATAATTTTATTGCTTCTCTCCGTGACTGCGACAGTAACCTCGGCATGAGCCGAAAGACTACCGTCAGCCGTAACAATAGCCCAGCCATCTCCAGAAGTTTTTACCTTATGTGCTCCCATTGTAATCATGGGCTCTATCGCAAAACACATACCCGGTTCCATTATCGCATCCTCAAGCGAAGAATCATCGTAATTCGGTATACGCGGTGCTTCATGTACCGCGTAACCAACACCATGCCCAACAAGATCGCGCACAATTCCAAAATCGTATTTACTTACATATTCTTCAATCGCGCGGCCAATGGCACGAACAGGTTTTCCCGGACAAACCGCCTTTACACCACGGCGAAGCGCATTTCGTGTAACAGAAATTAAACGCTTAATTTCACGCGGTGGCTTCCCAAGATAGAAAGTTACCGCCATATCAGTATAAAGACCCTGATATTTCGCACCGATGTCAAGGCTCACGATGTCCCCTTCGTTTAAAATTTTATCTTCAAGGGCCAGACCATGAACAATCTCATCGTTTACTGATACGCAAAGTGCGCACGGATACGGATCTTTTTCACCTGCCGGGGAATAATTTAAAAAAGACGGCTCCGCATCATTATCGCGAAGAATCTCACGTGCCATCTCATCAAGCAAACTCGTTTTAACACCTGGCTTTGCACTTTCCTGAATCTTTTTCAAAGTATCAGAAAGTATCTTTCCGCCTTCCGCTAATACCCCAAGTTCACTTTTAGTTTTTCTAGTTATGTAACCCATGTTCTTGAATCTTCGTCATTATTTCATTAAATACTTCCGGAATATATTGCTCTCCATTAACTTTGACAAGAAGACCTTTCTCATCATAATAAGAAACCAGGGGTTCGGTCAACGAATGATATACTTTGAGGCGAGTTTCAACTGCCTCAGGGGTACTATCTTCACGAATCTCCAGCTTATTACCGCAGCGATCACAAAGCTCACTTTCCTTTGGAGGATTATAATCAAGATGATAATATTCACCGCACTTTGGACAGATACGACGACCGGTAACGCGCTTTACCGATTCTTCGTCAGAGATATCTACAAATACTACATAGTCTAACTCCATAAAATCATCCAAAGTTTCGGCTTGCACGATATTCCTGGGATAACCATCTAAGATTACGCCGTCAGTATATTTATCTTTAAGTAACTCCTTTTTTACAATTGAACTAATCACATCATCCGGAAGCAAATTACCCCGATTAATATAAGAAGCGGCAAGCTTGCCCAGCTCTGTTCCCTTATTAATTTCTTCGCGCAAAATTTCACCGGTTGAAAACCAGGGAATATCAAACTGCTCTGACAAAAGACGAGCCTGAGTCCCCTTGCCAGAACCCTGCGTTCCGAGTAATAAAATATTTAGCTGATCCATAATTTTATTCTTCTACCTTACTCGTCATCACCAAAAATTGCCTCCTCAATATTCCGCCTGTCAATATCGCTAATAAGATGCTCATTTCTTAACTTGCCAAGCTCACGTTCAAGCTCGGTTTCATAAATACCGCCACTCTTGATGCGCTCGAGCATTTCTTCAACAATATATCGCTCCTTGGTATCCAGGCTGTCAATCACTGAGATAATCTTCTCAATTTGGTCGTTGGTTAAGTTAATTTTGTCAGTCATAGTACCTTTATTTTACTTGAATTTGACTAAAAAATAAAGTATTGAACTTATTCAAAAACGCGGGACAAATACCCGCGTTTCAATAATAATGCAAAGTATCTTCTTAAAATCCCTCGTATTCACGCATGGTGAGCTGAGATTCAACCTGCTTTACCGATTCAATAACAACGCTCACAACGATAAGAATCGAGGTACCGCCAATTATAAGCACCTGGCTGCCCGTAACAAACTGCATCAGAATCGGCAGAATTGCGATTAAGCCCAAGAAAAGAGATCCTGCCAAAAGTATTCGATTAATTACTTTTCGCAAATAATCGGCAGTAAATCGGCCCGGTCTGATTCCCGGAATAAATCCACCCTGTTTTTGCAAATTATCGGCAATCTGATCAGGGTGAAAAATAACCGCGGTATAAAAATATGTAAATGCAACCACCAAAGAAAAATACAGCACACCATAAAACACCTGATTCTGGAAAAGATCAATCACCCATTGTGCTCCGGCTGATACCCATGCCGTCTCCGCTTTTAAGAAAAACTGAGCGATTGTTGGCGGAAAAATTACAATCGCAATTGCAAAGATAATCGGGATAACGCCCGCCATATTCACGCGAAGCGGCAAATGTGTATCCATACCGCCATACATTCTTGTGCCACGTACACGCCTAGCGTATGAAACCGGAATATTGCGCTGCGCTTCATTGATAGTCACAACACCAACAACCGTAATAAGGGCAATTGCCGCGTAAAGAAGAAGAGTAAATAATTGATCACGATCAAAAGTAAACGCAAGTTGCTGCACAAACTGCGGCAATCCCGCTACGATACCAGCAAAAATCAAAAGCGATACACCATTACCGATATTTCTTTCGGAAATTAGTTCACCAATCCACATCAGGAATACCGTGCCTGCAGTTACTGTAATAACAATTGAAATCGTTGCAAAAACACCAATATCACCAATAATACCAAGCTGCGACTGCTGCAAAAGAGAGATCATTGCATAGCCCTGAAGCATGGCAAGCGGCACAGTTAAAAAGCGAGTATATTTATTTATTTTTTGTCGGCCGCCTTCTTCTTTGGAGATTTCTTCAAGTTTCGGAATAATCATCGTCAAAAGTTGAAAAATAATTGACGCTGTAATGAACGGTGCGATTCCCAGTGCCATTACTGAAAAATTTTCCATTGTACCGCCGGAAAACAAATTCATAAATCCTAGAATCTGATTTTCTGAAAAAAGCTCCTTCATTGCTTCGGTATTAACACCAGGTACCGGGATATGGGCGCCAATCCTAAATATAAAAAACATCGCCAGCACAAAAAGAATACTACGGCGTATTTGTTTAATTTTGAAAATTTGCATTACCTTGGTAAACCACATATTTTACTTTTTTGGTTTAATCACCTCACCACCGGCTTTTTTAATCTTTTTTGATGCGCTTTCTGAAATAGCAACATTCTCAAACATTAATTTTTTATCAATTTCACCACGGCCCAAAATCTTAATGCCGCGCTTCTTGTTTATCGTACCAATAACACCTTTTTTACGCAAAGTAGTCGCGTTGACCTTTTCACCATCTTTATAAGCTTCTGAAATAGTCGCAAGATTTACTGCCTCATACTTTGGCTTCTGGCTTTTGAAACCACGTTTTTTAGGAATCCTCCGCAGAGTATCGCGAAAACCAATCCGCTTTAGACCCGAAACACCGGAACGAGAGCGCTGGCCTTTTTGACCGCGCGTACTATAAGTACCATGGCCAGAAGCGTTTCCCCGGCCAACTCGTTTTCTAGTTTTCTTAGCGCCCTTTGCGCCTTTAATTTTATGTAATTCCAAAGTCATAATTATTTATTCTTTTGAGGCTCTGATTTTTTAACTTTTTCTTCCTTCTTTGATTCCTTCTTACCTGCATCGACAGATTTTTTATCGCCTTCAATTTTGATTAAATCTTCTAATGCTCTGAATGTTGCCTTAACGTTATTAATTTTATTTTTTGATCCAAGGATTTTTCCTGAAACATTTGGTACACCAGAAACCTCAAGTACGGCACGAACTGCTCCGCCAGCTTTAATACCGCTACCTCTCACTGCCGGCTTTAAAAGTACGTGCGATGCGCCATATTTTGCGCGCACCTCATGAGGAATTGTTTCTTTGACAATCGGTACTTCAATTAATTTCTTCTTAGCTTGAGCCATTGATTTACTGACCGATATCGCGACATCAGCACCTTTGGCAAGACCGTAACCGACCTTCCCCTTGTGATTACCAATAACAACAAGTGAACGGAAACTCATTCTCTTTCCACCTTTGGTAACTCTTGTCACACGAGAGATATCAAGAGTTCTCTGATCAAATTCACGCTCTTCCGGAGAACGGCCACCGCGTCGATCACCACGTCGAGGACCTCTCCCTCTTTGGCCGCCACCTCGCTGGCCTCTGCTGCGCTGTCCGCTTGTTTTATTAGAAGATTTTGTCTCTTTTTGAGAATCTATTTTAGTTTCAGCAGTTTTATTCTTATCTTCAGGTGTTGCCGATTCCTTATTAGAAGTGGCCTCGCCTTGCGGCGATTTAACTTCTTTTTTCTCGTCTTGCTTCTTTATCTCATCCGTTTTCTCAGTCTGCTCTTTTTTATTTTTTTCTTCTTTTTCGGTCATAAATAATATTAATTAAAATTCTAAACCGCCTTCTCGTGCCCCTTCGGCAAGAGCTTTAACACGGCCATGATATTTGTTACCACCTCGATCAAAAATAACACTTTTTACTTTTTTCGCCTGAGCTTCTTTGGCAACTACTTTGCCGACTTCACGAGCAATATCTGTTTTTTTACCTTTTGATTTAATCTTTAAATCTGATGCTGCCGCAATAGTTAATCCTTTATCATCGTCAATAACTTGAGCATAGATATGATCTATACTCCGTGATACAACAAGCCGAGGCCGCTTATGAGTTCCGTGAATCTTTGCCCGGACCCTGACTTTCCGACGTTCGTGTTTTGATCTTTTTTCTTTTATTCTATCTTTCATATACTTTTTATTATTCACCAGCACCAGCTTTAGCTGCTTTACCGGCCTTGCGTCTTACCACCTCGTCGGTGTATCGAATGCCCTTACCTTTATAAGGTTCTGGCTTTCTGGTCTTTCTTATATTTGCCGCAACCTGACCGACTAATTCTTTGTCAATTCCCGAAATTGTAATAATATTTTTTTCAACCTTAGCTTCTATCCCTTCTGGAAGTTCAAACGGAACACTGTGAGAATAACCAACATCAAGATTCAATATCTTCCCGGAAACAGCTGCTTTATACCCAACTCCAACAACTTCAAGTTTTTTCTCAAAACCTTCAGTAACACCTTCAACCATACCATTAATTAAACTTCTTGCCGTACCCCAAAGTGCTTTTTCACTTTTTTCTTCGGGATTCTGAACTGAAGCCTTAATAACTTTTTCCCCATCCTCGTCAGTAATTTCAATTGCAACCCTTGGAGGAATCTCACGGGTGAGTTCTCCTTTTGGCCCCTTTACTTTTACGATATTGCCGTCAACTGTTGCTTCGACTTTCTCGGGGATTATAACTGGTTGTTTTCCTATTCTTGACATAATGTATATTAATAAATCTCACAAATAATTTCACCGCCAAGATGCTCTTTCCTTGCCTGTTTATTGGTCATCAAGCCTCGTGATGTGGAAATTATTGCGATTCCAAAATCATTTAAAACTTTTGGCAAATCATTACTGCCCACATAGATTCTTCGTCCCGGCTTACTAATACGTTTAATATTTTTAATCGCCGGCTTGCCATCGCTATACTTGAGTTTAATTAAAATCATCCCATGCCCCTGTGGAATAACCTCTGCATCCTCAACATACTTTTCTTGTTTTAAAATTTCGGCAATTGCAAACTTTAGTTTTGATGAAGGTACCAAAACCTCTTGTTTTCTCGCCATGATGGCGTTTCTTATTCTTGTTAGCATGTCTGAAATTGGATCTGTCAACATAATTGAAAATTATTTACCAACTTGATTTTGTTACTCCAGGAATTTGCCCCTGGTTCGCAAGCTCACGAAAACAAATTCGACACAAACCAAAATCCCTCATATATCCGTGTTTACGTCCGCAGCGCCAGCAACGGTTTACCTTCCGCGTACTGTACTTTGGCCTCTTTTTTGATTTTGCGATTTGTGCAGCTGTTGCCATACTTATTTATTATTTTTAAATGGGAATCCCAAATTTTTAAACAAGGCAAGGCCCTCTTCGCGAGTCTTAGCCGTTGTTGTTATCGTTATTTCGAGCGGTAAAATTATATCAATTTCCTCTGGCTTCACTTCTGGGAAAGCCTGTGATTCAGTCAAACCGATTGAAATATTACCATTTTTATCAACCGTCGAATCGTTAATGCCACGGAAATCTCTAACACGCGGCAAAGCGATATTGACTAATTTTTCAACAAAATCATACATTCTATCGCCGCGCAATGTAACTTTTGCTCCGATTTCCATACCTTCACGAATTTTAAAACTTGCAATCGACTTACGTGCTTTGGTAAAAACAGGTTTTTGACCGGTGATTTTCATCAGTGTCTGTTCAGCCGCTTCTTTATAGCCCTGCTCTTTAATCCCTGGCCCTAAACCGATGTTTAAAGTCGCCTTCTCCATCCTGGGGACAGCCATTGTATTTTTATAACCAAAATCTTCTTTCATCTTCGGCACAACTTCTTTCTTGTATTGCTCTTTTATTTTCATAATTATTCAATAACCTCTTTACATTTATTGCAGCGACGTAATTTTTTATTTTTAACGTCACCCGTAAGCATCTTGTATCCGACTCGAGTCGGTTTTCCACACTTCGGACAGACAATTCTAACATTCGCCGCTTTCATTGGTGCTGGGAATTCGATCTTTTGGCCTTTCTCATTCTGACGTCGCGGCCGGACATTCTTAATATAGATGTTCGCACCTTCAACGACGATTTTTTCATTTTCTGGAAATACCTGAATTATCTTACCGGTTTTTCCGGCATCTTTCCCTTTTACAATCTTTACTTTGTCTCCTTTTTTTATCTTCATATTTTTATAAAACTTCAGGTGCAAGTGAAATAATTCTACTATAGCCCTTATCCCTAAGTTCACGCGCAACCGGACCAAAAATTCTTGTTCCCTTAGGTTCTTTATTTTCCTTATCAATAATAACCGCGGCATTATCATCAAAACGAATATAAGTGCCATCCGCACGACGGCTTTCTTTACGTGTTCGGACAATTACTGCATGAACAACATCACCTTTTTTAACCGCACTCCGCGGCACCGCTTCTTTTACGCTGCAAGTTACAATATCACCAACTCGGGCATAACGTTTTTTATAACCGCCAAGTACGCGAAAAACCTGGAGCTTTTTTGCACCGGTATTATCTGCGACTTTTAACATTGAGCGATGTTGAACCATATTATTTTTTCTCTATCTTAGAAATAAAGCGCCAGCGTTTATCACGACTCATTGGACGAGTCTCAACAAAAGTGACAATATCACCGACCTTAACATCCGGATTTACACAATGAACTTTATATTTCTTACTAACCTTAATCTTTTTTCCATATTGGCGATGGAATTTAATATTATCAACTTGAACAACAATTGTTTTCTCCATTTTGGTAGAAACAACTGTGCCTTTCCACTGCTTAATAATTTTCTTTTTATCTTTTTCCATATTTATTCTTTTTTAGTTGCCTTAGCATCTTCTGCTGCCAATGTATCTACTGGATTTAACAATCTCTCCTTTTGTATTGTCTGTATCCATGAAATCATCTCTTTGTATTTTCTTACATCCCGGACGCCTTTATGCTGATTCGTTAAAACTTTAAACCTAAGTTCACGCAACTTCTCTCGATTTTCAGTAAGCAACTTCTTGAGTTCCTCATCTTTTTTTTGTCGTAATTCCTTAAGTTCCATATTAACCTTTAGTAATAAACTTAGTTTTTACCGGAAGTTTGTGACCCGCCAAACGCATTGCTTCGCGTGCCTGTTCTTCAGTTACACCATCCATTTCAAACAAAATTGTTCCCCGTTTAACAATCGCAACATAGTGATCCACGGCACCTTTTCCTTTGCCCATCGGAACCTCGGAACCTTTTCTTGTCACTGGTTTATCCGGAAAAATACGAATCCAAATTTTACCACCGCGTTTAATAAAACGTGTCATTGCGCGCCTCGCTGCCTCTATCTGACGTGAAGTAAGCCAACCGTAATCCATTGCCTTAATGCCATAAGCACCAAAGGAAAGCTCAGTCTTGCGTGTTGCAACACCTTTGTTTCTACGTCGTCCCTTATGAGACTTTCTGTATTTTACTTTTCGCGGTAATAGCATAATTATTTTTTCTTAAGAAACGGGCTCTGATCTCCTTCTTCAAAAACCTCGCCACGATAAATCCAAACCTTTACACCGATTGCACCATAAATCGTCCTGGCAATTTTATAGGCATAATCAATATCGGCACGTAAATTCTGAAGAGGAATTTTTCCCCATGAAAGAGTTTCTTTACGCGCAATCTCAACACCATTTAATCGGCCGGAAAGTTTAATCTTTACACCTTTTGCGCCCGCTTTCTGTACGCGATCAATCGCAGATTTCATAACTCGGCGATAAGGTATACGTTTTTCTAAATCGCCTACAATCTGTTCAGCGACAATTCCTGACGAAAGTGATGGCTTGGTAACTTCTTGTATATTAATATTTATCACAAGGCGTGTACCGGCAAAAAAATTATTCTTTATTTGTTTTTTAAGATCTTCGATTCCTGCACCTGAACGACCGATGATGAGACCCGGTTTACCAGTATGAATAATAATATTAACGTTATTTCTTGAACGTTCAATTTCAATACGATCAACACTTGCTTCTTTTAATTTCTTATCCAAAAAATCATAGATTGCAATATCTTCTTCCAATGATTTTTTATAATTCTCGCCGCGCTGAAACCACTTTGAGCTCCATCCGTTCATTTGTTTTATGCGAAATATTTTTGGGTGTACTTTATGTCCCATAATTATTTTTTAGATGAATCCTTTAATTTCTTTTCTGCTTTCTTTGGTTTTTCTGTCTTTTTTGTTTCTTTAGTTTCTTTAGACTTTTTAGATTTTATTGTTTCTTTTTTTACTGCTGTTTTCTTCTCCGAAACTTTTTTTGCGACTGTCTTTTCTTTCTTCTTGTCCCCGGCGACCTTAGTAGAAGAGGGTTTTGCTTTTTTAACAGACTTTTTTTCGGTCGGGACTCTTTCATCAAGAACAATCAGTAAATGAGTTGTTTTTTTCTGAATTGAACCTGCACGGCCGTGCGCCCTTGCACGCCATCGGTGAAGTACCGGACCGCCATCAGCTGTAATTTTCTTAATATACAGGTTATCACGTTTTAATTCAAAGTTATGTTCGGCATTCGCGACCGCTGAATCTAATAGTTTAACAACATATTTTTTTGCATCTTTCTTCATATATTCAAGTTCATGCTGCGCCGGAACCACATCCATTCCCCGAACAACATCAATAACAAGCCTAACCTTTTTAGGCGAAACTCTCAGATATCGTGCTTTTGCGGTTACTTCCATAATTATATATTATCTAATCTTATGATGCAGGCTTAGTTACGTCAGTCTGCTTCTGTTCCATCTCTTTTTGCATTTTTCCGCCATGTCTTGTGAACTTTCTCGTCGGTGCAAATTCACCAAGCTTGTGTCCAACCATATTTTCTGTAATCAAAACCGGAATATGCTGTCTGCCATTATGTACACCAAGCGTAAAACCTACCATTTCTGGCGTAATCGTTGAAGCTCGTGCCCAGGTTTTAATAACCGTCTTATCGCCCGGCTTTAACTTAGAAACCTTTTTTAGAAGTTTCTCGTCAACGTATGGACCTTTTTTAAGACTTCTTGACATAAATTATTTTCTCTTCTTTTTAGTACGACGTTTGATTATTAACTTGTCTGAACTTTTTTTCTTGCGAGTCTTAACACCAAGCGCTGGTTTTCCTGTCGGAGTTTTTGGATGCTTTAAACCAATCGGATTGCTACCTTCACCACCGCCATGCGGATGATCGACCGGATTCATCACCTTACCACGAACCGTCGGACGAATTCCACGATGTCTCATACGGCCGGCCTTGCCCCAACGGATTAATCGCCAATCCGGATTTGAGACCTGACCAATTGTTGCCATACAATTCTTTGGAAATAATCTAATTTCACTGGATGGCATTTTAATCTGCGCGTATTTACCCTCTATCGCCATAACTACCGCACTGCCACCGGCGCCTCTTACAACCTGGCCGCCTTTTTCTGGAGTAAGTTCAATATTATAAACCGGCATACCAAGCGGAATAATTTCTAACGGGTAACGATTTCCTGATTTAATTTCTTTTAAACTTCTTGAAGAAATAACCTCATCGCCAACTTTAATATCAACCGGAGCAAGCATGTAGCGCTTTTCACCATCCCTGTACTGCAGGAGGGCAATTCTTGCGCCGCGATTCGGGTCATACTCGATTGAGCTAACCTTTGCCGGCACATCATATTTATCACGCTTCCAATCAATAATACGAATATACTTTTTTGCACCGCCGCCTCTATGCCTTACTGTGAGCTTACCACTGTTATTTCGGCCAGCTTTTCTTTTTTGAATAACCGTAAGAGATGACTCCGGTTTCTTCTTTGTGATATCACTAAAATCCTGCACTGATGAAATGCGTCTTCCGGGAGATGTTGGTTTGTACTTTCTAACTGCCATAATAATTTATAAATTAGACGCCCTCGTAAAGTTCAATCGCATCACCTGGCGCAAGCGTAACAACCGCCTTTTTCCAGTCCTTTGTACGACCGCGGCTTCTTCCAAAACGAACTTCTTTGCCGCTTACATTAATAATATTCACATCTTCAACTTTTACATTAAATACCTTTTGGACTGCTTTTTTAATTTCAATCTTATTTGCATCCGGATGAACAATGAAAACATACTTACCGTCAGCTGAGAGAAAAGTTGCTTTTTCGGAAACCATCGGCTTTAAAAGATAGCGATAAGCATTGCCGGTATCGTATGCGTCTTTTCGATATGATTTTGGACGGTTCTCATCTTTCTTTATTTCCTTTTTTTCTGTTTTTTTCTTATTAGGCTTTTCCTGTTTTTTTTCTTTATCAATAATCTTACCGGCAACTTTTTTGTCTCCGACGCTTTTTTCTCTTGTTTTTTTGAATCTATCTAAAAATCCCATATTATTTTGAAATATATACCTTTTCAATTTCTGGCAAAGCGCCTTTTACAATTAATATTTTTTGATAATTGGCAATATCATATACATTCAGATTATTCGGACCAATTACTTTTGCCCAATCAATATTTTTTGACGCCTGAACAATTTCTTTATTCGGTTTGTCGATCACAACCAAAACTTTTCGTTCAACGCCGGGTATGCTTTTAAAAATTGAAGCAACTTTCTTTGTCTTGGGTTCTTCGAGCTTCAACTCATCAAGAACAATTACATCATCATCTTTTGCTCGTGCTGAAAGTGCCATAAAAATTGCCTTTCTCTTCGTCTTCTTATTAATCCGAATCTTGTAATTTCTTTCAGTTGACGGACCAAAAGTAACACCACCGCCAACCCAAATCGGTGAACGGGTTGAACCGTGCCTTGCTCGGCCGGTGCCTTTTTGACGCCATGGCTTACGACCACCGCCGCGAACTTCACCGCGTCCCTTAGTATCCGCATAGGTACGCCGCGCATTTGCCATTTGGGCGACAATCGCTTCGTGAATCACTGATTCGTTAATATCAACATTAAAAATTTTCGGATTCAAATCAATCGTTTCAAGCTTTTTCCCTTCTTGGTTGTAAACCGTTGCTTTTGACATAACTATTCTGAAATTATTTCCACAAGTGAATTACGCGCTCCCGGTACGGCACCCTTGATCGCCAAGCGATTATTTTCTTCATCCAATTCAACAACTTCAAGATTTTTGATTGTCACTCGTTCGTTGCCCATTTGTCCGGGCATTTTTTTACCTTTAAACACATGGGCTGCATCAGTCGCACCAATCGAACCCGGCATCCTTAACTGATCTTTATGACCGTGACTTGCCGGACTTCCATGAAAACCATGTCTTTTAACAACACCCTGAAAACCTCGTCCCTTTGAAACGCCAGCTATACTAACCCTGTCGCCAACTGTAAAATCAGTCATCTTTATTTCCTTACCGCGTTCAAAATCCTTGGCATCCTCCACTCTAAATTCACACAGATACCGGAAATCGCCAATGTCTTTAAGATGCCCTTTAAGCGGTTTGGTCAAATGCTTTTTTTTGCCACATCCAATCTGGACCGCTTGATAGCCATCTTTTTCCATTGTTTTTACCTGGGTCACCTTGCAGGGTTCTGCCTTTATCCAAGTAACCGGAACTCGCTCTCCTGATTCGTTCCATACCTGACCCATCTCAATTTTTGTACCAATAATAAATTTTATATCTTTAGTGAAAAACAAAAACCAGAAGTCCTATAACAAATTTTTAGTTATTATGAGACTTCCAGCCTTTTTTCTTTACTAAAGGCTCAATTGTATTATTCGGTGTTGTAATTTTCTCCTTCTCTTCTTGCACGGACGAGCAAAGGTTTTCCTTATTACCACCTCTTGCTAAAAAGGATCTTTCTTTACTTTCCAAAAGAAGATGTGTTTTACATTTTTATCTCGACGTCAACGCCAGCCGGTAGGTTAAGACTCATTAATGAATCAACTGTCTTTGAAGTTGGTTCAACGATATCAATCAATCTCTTATGCACGCGCATCTCATATTGTTCACGCGCGTCTTTATGAACAAAAGTTGAACGGTTGACTGTATATTTTCTTTTTTCAGTCGGGAGTGGCACTGGACCCAATACCTGGGCACCTGTCCGTTCAGCCGTATCAAGAATTGTTCGCGTAGACTGATCAATAATCTTATTGTCGTAAGCCCGAATCTTAATACGAATTCTCTGCTTGATGTCTTCGTCTTCTTTTTTTGTTTTTTTAGTTGTTTTTGCTTCTGCCATTTTAAAAAAGATCTAATTTATAATTGAACCAGCCCCTGACGAGTCAGGGGCTGATCAATAAATTTACTTGATAATCTTGGTTACAGCGCCGGCACCAACGGTTCGACCACCCTCACGGATAGCAAAACGCTGTTTTTCTTCAAGAGCAACCGGAACAATCAATTTTACTTTTACGTTTACGGTATCACCAGGCATTACCATTTCAGTACCTTCTGGAAGTTCAACTTCACCAGTTACATCGGTTGTACGGATGTAAAACTGTGGCTTGTAACCTTTGAAGAACGGTTTATGACGACCGCCTTCCTCTTTGGTCAAAGCATAAACTTGAGCTTCGAATTCAGTATGTGGAGTAACGGTTCCTGGCTTTGCCAAGACCATTCCGCGCTCAACTTCATCCTTTTTTGTACCACGAATAAGAATACCGGCATTATCGCCTGCCTGACCTTCATCGAGCTGTTTATTAAACATCTCAACTCCGGTAACAACAGTTTTTTGAGTATCCTTAAAACCAACAATCTCAATTTCGTCATTCACGTGAACAATACCTCTTTCAATACGACCGGTAACAACCGTGCCACGGCCTTCAATTGAAAAGATATCTTCAATCGGCATCAAGAAATCCTTATCAGTATCACGCTTTGGCTCTGGAATAAATTCGTCAAGCTGCTTCATGAGCTCTAGAATTGGCTTTCCTGCCTCTTCATCACCTGGATTTTCAAGTGCTTTAAGGGCTGAACCGCGGATAACTGGGGTTTCGTCGCCAGGAAATTCATACTTCTTTAAAAGATCCCTGACTTCCTCTTCTACCAAATCAACGAGCTCTGGATCCTCAACCTGGTCAACTTTATTTAAGAAAACAACGATTGAAGGTACGCCAACCTGACGAGCAAGCAAAATGTGTTCGCGAGTCTGAGGCATAGGACCGTCAGCCGCTGAAACCACTAAAATTGCACCGTCCATTTGGGCAGCACCAGTAATCATGTTTTTAATATAGTCAGCGTGACCTGGGCAGTCAACGTGAGCATAATGTCGCTTATCTGTCTCATATTCAACATGAGCAGTTGCGATAGTAATACCGCGCTCCTTTTCTTCAGGAGCAGCGTCAATCTGATCAACGCTCTTATCCTGGGCGATCATTCCGTGGGCAGCAAGTACCTTTAAAATAGCCGCAGTTAGCGTTGTTTTTCCATGGTCAACGTGACCAATTGTACCCACATTTACATGGGGTTTTGTGCGTTCGAATTTATCTGCCATATGGCGTAAACTCCAATTCTTAGCGGCCCCTCCGCACATTTCTGAAACAGCAAAGGGTTTTACCCAGCCACTAATTGGCTAATTAAATTATTTTGTAACTTTTTATCCCAAATTTTGGGCTAAAATTAGTAAAATTTACATTAATTTCACTAAAAGTACTAGAATTATAGCACAATTTAAAAATTTTGCAATACTTGAATTATCGAAGATATTAATCTATTCGATAGGCTCAAGATAGAACCGCTCCTCATCGCTCATTCCCGGCTCTCCCACACTCGGTTCTTCCTCAAATTCAGGATATCCTTGATCATGACCTTCGTCCGGAAAAACTGTTTCTTCGGCATTTGACCGGCCCTCTAATTGAGAAATCATTGCTTCATACTCACTAAGCGACATAATAACATATGCCTCCCCAGCATCCTTATCAGTAACAATTAAACGATCGCCAGTTCTTTTTACTAAGTCAAGAAATTTTTGCCAATTCATATTTATTGTTTATGACTTGCATCCTCCCGTGCAAAAATTAATCAAAATTTATTTTTTACCTTCAATAATTTCCTGCTCAACATTTTTCGGTACATCTTCATAATGATCAAATTCCATACTGTAACTTGCCCGGCCCTGGGTCATTGAACGCAAATGGGTTGCATAACCGAACATCTCTGAAAGCGGAACATAAGCTTCAACAACTTTCATTTGACCACGGTCTCTCATTTCTTGTATCTTTGCACGTTTTGAATTAAGATCGCCAATTACATCCCCCATAGATTCTTCTGGAGTAACAACTTCAACCCTCATCATTGGTTCTAAAAGCACAATGCCGGCTCTCTTCGCTGCTTCCTGAAATGCCATTGAACCTGCAATCTTAAAAGCTGCTTCAGATGAATCAACATCATGATATGAACCGTCATAGCAAACCGCCTTAAGATCAATAACAGGATAGCCCGCAAGAACACCTTTTCCCATTGCTTCCCGAATCCCCTTTTCAATTGCCGGTATGTATTCCTTTGGAATCACGCCGCCTTTAATCTCATCACTAAATTCAAAGCCCTCGCCCGCTTCACTTGGCTCAAGGCGAAGGTAGCAATGGCCATATTGGCCGCGGCCACCTGACTGTTTGATATATTTTCCTTCTGCTTCGGCCTGCTTGCGGATTGTTTCCTTATATGCAACCTGCGGTTTACCAACGTTTGCTTCAACTTTAAATTCTCTTTTCATTCGATCAACAATAATATCAAGATGAAGTTCACCCATACCCTCAATAATAGTCTGCGTTGTTTCTTCATCGGTATGGACCTTAAAAGTCGGGTCCTCTTCGGCAAGCTTCTGAAGAGCGATGCTCATTTTTTCCTGATCAGCCTTTGTTTTTGGCTCAATCGCAACTGAAATAACCGTATCCGGAAAAGTAATTGATTCCAAAACAATCGGATGGTCCTCATCGCAAAGTGTATTGCCCGTCGTTGTTTCCTTAAATCCGACCACCGCGGCAATGTCACCGCTGTAAATTTCATCAATTTCCTCACGATGATTTGCGTGCATTCGAAGAATGCGGCCAATTCGTTCTTTTTTGCCCGAGGAAGTATTTAAAACATAAGAACCGGATTTTAAAGTTCCAGAATATACTCTAATAAATGAAAGTTTACCGACAAACGGATCCGTCGCGATTTTAAAAGCGAGCGCAGAGAATGGTTCATCATCGCTTGTCTTGCGTTCCATTGCTTTTTCTTCATCCTTTGGATCAAACCCCTGCACTGGCGGAACTTCGAGCGGTGATGGAAGATAATCAACAATCGCGTCAAGAAGAGGCTGAACGCCTTTATTTTTTAAAGCCGTACCACAAAATACCGGAATAAGATCAAGACTAACAACGGCTTTTCTTAAAATCTTTTTTAGATCCTCAACCGGAATTTCTTCACCGGCCAAATATTTTTCCATCATTGCTTCATCATTTTCAACAATTGCTTCAATCAGTTTACCGCGGAATTCCTCGGCTTTTGCCTTTAAATCTTCCGGAACATCGGTTTCTTCCATTTCCTGACCCGCTTCATCTTTAAAAATAGTTGCGCGCATTGTTAAAAGATCAACGATACCTTTAAAATCTGATTCCGCACCGATCGGCAGCTGTACCGGATGCGCTTTTTTTGTTAAACGATCATGGATTGTCTGCAAATCGTAATAAAAATCCGCACCAGTTCGGTCCAGTTTATTTACAAAACAAATTCTTGGCACATTATATTTATCCGCCTGATGCCAGACTGTTTCTGACTGCGGTTCAACACCGGCAACACCGTCAAAAACAACAACACCGCCATCCAACACTCGGAGTGAACGTTCTACCTCCGCTGTAAAATCAACGTGACCCGGAGTGTCAATAATATTAATGCGATTATCCTTCCAAAAACAAGTTGTTGCCGCTGAAGTAATTGTAATACCGCGCTCACGCTCCTGTTCCATCCAATCCATTTCCGCCTCTCCTTCATGCACTTCGCCGATTTTATGTTTTTTACCTGTATAAAAAAGTACACGCTCGGTAACAGTTGTTTTCCCAGCGTCAATATGGGCAATAATGCCGATATTTCTCGTTTTCTCTAGAGAATATTCTCGTGCCATAGTATAAAAATTTCTCTTAGTTTAATAAAGAATTTATCTTGCGAAATGAGCAAAGGCGCGATTTGCTTCTGCCATTCGTTGAACGTCTTCTTTTTTCTTAACAGCATCACCCTGATTTTCAGCCGCTGCCATAATTTCTTCAGCAAGCCTGACATGCATTGGTCGTCCCTTTTTACTGCGCGCTGCCGCTAAAATCCAGCGAAAAACAAGTGTATTCTTTCTATCGCCATGAACGGCAATCGGCACCTGATAGTTTGCACCACCGATTCGGCGTGATTTTACTTCCATCGAAGGAGTAATATTTTTTAATGCATGGTCAAAAACATCAAGAGGGTCCTGTTTTGATTTTTCTGAAATATAATCAAAGCAATTGTAAACAACTGCCTGAGCCGTACTCTTATTTCCGTCTTCCATTACATAGTTAATAAACTTGGCCACAACAATTGAATTGAATTTTGGGTCTGGTTTAATAACTCTTTTTTGTGTCTTGCTCTTTCCACGCATAATTATTTCGCTCTCTTAGTGCCGTACAGTGAACGGCTACGTTTTCGGCCATCAACACCAGTTGTATCATAAACACCGCGAACAACATGATATCGTACACCCGGTAAATCCTTTACCCGGCCGCCGCGGAGCATGACAATTGAATGCTCCTGCAAATTGTGTCCCTCACCCGGAATATATGCGGTAACTTCCATTCCGTTTGATAGACGGACACGGGCAATTTTACGGAGAGCTGAGTTTGGCTTTTTTGGTGTCATGGTTGTCACCTTAAGGCAAACCCCACGCTTAAAAGGACTGCCCTTTGGCAGGTCAGTTTTCTTTCGATGAAGCGTATCCGCGGTAAATTGCATTGCCGGTGATTTGGATTTCTTCTTGCTTTTCTTTCGTCCTTTTCGGACGAGCTGATTAATTGTTGGCATAAATCTTTAAGGATTGCTCTAATTTTAGCCGAAAATAAAAAAATCGTCAAGAGTAATAAATTGTTTTTAGTATGAACAAAATATCATGAATAGATAAGAACGTCAATAGCATCATTGGGCATAAGTAAAATTAAAAAAATTCTGCTATATTCAGCAAAATTTTTTCATAATTTAAAACAAATTAAAGGTAAAGGCAAGTGCCTCCTGGAGTCCGACTAATTTAAATAATAAATATGTCCCCGTAAAAATCGGCGAAAGTACCAAACCATTTGTTACCCAATTGAGTATCAAAAGACCGATCAAAAGGTACGGCCCCTTCATTTCAAGGTTAATTTTTAACCGGTCATACTTTGGTGAGGGCAAGTATGCATATAGCACTTTTGACCCGTCAAGCGGCGGAATCGGAATAATATTAAAGAAAAGCAATATCGCATTGATAAACATGGTAAAAACAAAAAGCACCACAAGTAAATTATTAAAATCCAAACCCGCGAGAATCAACCCGTATGTCGCCGCTGCTAGAATAAAAAAACTAACTAAATTCGATGCCGGTCCGGCCAAGCCAACCATTGCCGGCCCCCACCGTTTATATTTTAAATTATACGGATTAAACGGAACCGGTTTTGCCCAGCCAATGCCAATCGTCATAATCATCAAAAAACCCAAAGGATCAATGTGGGAGATTGGATTTAATGTTAAACGACCCGCTCTCATTGCCGTTTTATCGCCAAGCAAATATCCTATCCAGGCATGACAAAATTCATGCACTGTCAGCGCAAGAACAATCGCTATTATCCAAACAAGAAATAGCAATGGATTTGTAAATAATAAATTCAATATCATAAAAGCATATTTACCCTTGCAATTTATATCAAGTCATGCTAGACTACCACATATTATACAATAACAAAACCCTTATGGCTAAAGTATGTGAAGTTTGCGGCCGAGGAAAAACTTTTTCTCAGTCACGCAGCAAATCAAACATTGCCACTAAAAGAACTCACGAAATTAACCTGCAAACAAAAAAAATTGACGGAAAAAGAACCAAAATCTGTACCAAGTGCATTAAGACGATGAGTAAAAAAGCAAAATAACCGCAAATAAAAAATTCCCCAATCAAAAAGGGAATTTTTTTATTATCTGTTTATTTCCCGAATTTCTTCATTGCCGTTTTTTAGAATACGAACTTTTACAACCGTCTTTTTGTCCGCCTTATGCGCGTACTTAATCGTAAGAGCGATCGCCCGATCAATCACCGATTCAGTAATATCTCCACCGCGCACAAGCGTTGTCGGACCCGGAATATCTACAAGATCAATTAATCTATCTTCTGACTGACTAATTCCGACAAGATTTTGGCACTCATTTTTATCACGTCCAATAACAACAATGTTTTCTCCTTCCCAAAAAATACGGCCTGATTTTATTAAAGCGATATCACTCCCCGTGTATGCCGGCCAACGCTCGCTCAAGTCCTGCAATCGTTTTGAAAACTCTTCTTCCGTCAAAAGGCATCCGCCTGCCGGAGTTTGAAACTGTTCAATGCCAAATTCTTTGGCAAGACCAAGCTGTGCCGATCTCCCCCGTCCCTGAATTTCAAATAATTTTTCCCGATCAACCAAACCCTTTTCTTCCGCTTCGGTAACCGGCAAAAGCTTTGCCGAAAGCGGACGGAGCAATTTTTTCTCAAGCCCGGCCTCACGTTCAATTTTTTTAAGCGCGTCCGGATTCTGCGACATCGGCCGCTGGCCCAACACCTCGCCCGTTGCAATAAAATCATATCCTTCCGTTTCCATAATCTCACGCGCTTTCTTAATCATAAAAATATGGCAGTCAATGCACGGGTTCATATGTTTACCCCGGCCGTGCTTTGGCGTTTTCACAACTTCAAGATGTTCATCGCCCACCTCTTCGACACGCAAATTTAAATTATTTGCCGCAGCAATGTCCTGGGCTCGTTTGCGATCAAAAAAATGGGTTTCAAAAAAAAGTGCAGTAACTTCAACACCCTGCGCTTCTAAAATCTTAACCGCGAGCAAAGAATCCAGCCCGCCTGAAAATAATACTAATGCTTTTACCATATATAATTAATGTAACAGATAAATCCTCCAATTACAAAACCCTCCGAATCAGGAAGGGTTTTGATTTGTTATTTATTGTATTAATGCACCGTCAGGATAAGTCACATCAGCACGGGCATCAATTATCTGGCTCCAGTGATAGCCCCGGCCAAGAAAAGCCGATTCACTGGCAAATGCTCTCTTTGTATCATTCTCAATTAAATATACTGTCGGGTAATTACCATACTTAATCAAACTTCCTTCCGGATGATTCAGGGTCGTAATATCTTTACCCGTGGTATATGAATTTAAATCGGTATCACTAATATTTTTGATGTTATGCCATGAATATCCCAATCCATTAAACAGATACTCTGAAGTCACCCAATGCTTTTTACCGGAAACAATAATATACACCTTTGAACTTGATAAAGTTTTAACAAGCGAACCGGTT
>Ga0180433_10002907_pt1 | contig 25798 bp, 20 predicted proteins | sample SS_ome_8_FD_132980 | JGI IMG/M metagenome (GOLD analysis project Ga0180433, IMG submission 132980) | Hypersaline lake sediment archaeal communities from the Salton Sea, California, USA - SS_1_D_1 metaG | ecosystem: Environmental > Aquatic > Non-marine Saline and Alkaline > Hypersaline >... | reverse complement strand
TTTTGTATCTAGTCGTTCGATCTGGAGCGAAGATAGTACATGTGGTACAGCGAGCGACAGATCGGACGAATAGGGCAAAATCTAGCCAAAAGATTAGAGAAAGTTGAATTACGCAACAAGCTCGATCCAGACGCTAAAATGCAAAGTGCAGAATATCGCTTTACAGCATTTGGTGAACCCTTTGTTTTGGAGGAGGATACTTTTAATCCTTGGCGTTATGCATCGAAGAGATTTGATCCAGACCTTGGATTGGTGAATTTTGGTAAGCGTGATTATGATGCGAGTTTGGGGCGTTGGTTATCGCCGGATCCTGCGGGGTTTGTAGACAGCTTGAATTTGTATCAATATGCATTTAATAACCCATTTCAGTATTATGATCCCAACGGTGAGTTTTTGTTTGCATTGGCAATTCCTTTTGCATTGCTCTTTACTCCTGCTGTGGTAACAGCTTGTGCAGAGGCGCTTGTTGTAGGAGTTGTAACGGCTGGAGTTTGTTACGCAGCAAAAACTAAGCATCAAATTGTAGAAAAAAGTTCTCTCACCTCCAGCGATAATGCTGAGCCCAAAGGGGGGCACAAGAAAAATGCTAGAAAAAGTACACAAGGTAAACACCAACGTGGAGATGCTAGAAGACAGCGTGAACAAAAGAAAGCAAATGAAAAAAAACAAAAAAATAAAAAAAAGAGGTAACTAGTAAACATGGGAATTGTTTTGGCTGTAAAAAAAAATAATGTTGTTTGTATTGCCTCCGATTCAATGTATCTAGTAGGCGGAGGGCGCAAGTTAACTAGTGAAAATATTAAAAATCATGAAAAAATCCTAGCAGTAAACAATAGTTATGTAGGTATAAGTGACCATCCTATTTGGATACAAGTTTTAAAAAATTATTTTAAAAATAAAAAAAAACCACCTCTGTTCGACACAACAGAAAATATATTTTCCACATTATTAGAATTGCATGGAGATTTGAAATCTGACTATTATTTAACTGACTCCGATGATGAAGATCTTGATTTTGAATCTTCTAGATTTGAATCAATCATAGCAAATTCAAATAGTATTTTCAAAACCTACGAACAACGCTCGATACAAGAGTTTATCCGTTTTACAGCTATAGGGTCAGGTTCTTCATATGCATATGGAGCACTTCATGCTCTCTATGATCGCCTAGAGTCTGCTGAGGAAATTGCAAGGGCAGCTTTGCATTCCGTTATCGAATTTGATGATAGTTCAGGTTTTCCAATTCATATACATCAGGTATCGGGAAAATGACGACGATAGTAGCTGTAAAAAAAAGAAATAAAATTTGTCTTGCAGCAGATTCCCTGGCTCTCTTCGGCACTAGAAAAGAACTATCAGGTCGTGATGTAGCAGACGGAAATAAAATCATTCAAATAGGACCTAATGCTATTGCAATGGCTGGACATGTGTCCTGGGGTTTGATATTAAAAGATTATTTTTTCAAAGAGAACGTAGTAACAGAATGGGAGAGCTCGGATCAAATTCATGAAATTTTTCATACATTTCACTTATCTCTCAAAAGACAATATTTTTTTTCGCCTACCTACTCTAGCTACGAACCGTTTGAAAGTTCCGATCTGGAGCTTTTAATAACAAATTCTTATGGCATTTTTGAAGTAGATTATCTCCGGACCGTTAGAGAGTATAAATATTTTTCTGCTATCGGAACAGGCGAAGAATACGCATTAGGTGCCATACAGGCTGTTTATCAAAGTATTGATGATGTTAAAAACATTGCTACAATAGGGCTAGAAGCCGCATCTGAATTTGATAGAAAGACGGCCCCCCCTTTTGAAAGCTACTCAATCGATTTAAAAAGATCAACCTAGCCGGCTGTGTTGAATAATTCATTTTTTGATTAATTTTTAAACCTTTTCTTTCAAAATATTGAGTGTCAATAAATTGACGCGAAGCGCTTTTGGTGGTTTTGCATCTGTTGTCCAATCTCGAGCGAAGATAGTACATGTGGTACTAGCTGAGCGAGAGATCGGGCAAATAGGGCAAAGCCTAGCCAAATGATTAGGAAAACTCGAATTATTCAACACAACCAACCTAGCCCAAGATGCGCTCAAGGATGGCGTCTACCTGAAACCCAAACTCCTCAGCTAACGCCTTGTAAGGCGCCGATGCCCCAAAATCCTCCAGACAAATCGCAATCCCCTCGTGCCCAATATATTTATGCCAGCCCAAATCAACCCCAGCTTCAATACTCACACGAATTCCAATGTCACCACCAATCACAGATGCCTTATACCCATCATCCTGCGCATCAAAAAGCTTCATGCAAGGAACCGATACCACTCGCACATCCTTGCCAATCTTCTTTAACTCATCGGCTACATCCAATGCCAAACTCAATTCAGATCCACTGGCAAAGAGGGTATAGTCCGCCTTCTTCTTTTCACGACGCACAAGGTAGGCCCCACGTGCCATCCCCTCAGCATAAGGAACCTGTGTTTCCTCTAAAGAGCGCAGCGCCTGACGTGAGAGCAAAAGAGCCGTCGGCCACGGATAACGCAAAGCCGCAATCCACGCCATCTTCACCTCATATCCATCCGCAGGCCGAATCACATGCAAATGAGGAATCGCACGCAACGCCGCATAATGCTCAACAGGCTGGTGCGTAGGCCCATCTTCTCCCAAAAAGATCGAATCATGGGTAAATTGATAAATCACCTGTAACTTCGAAAGACAAGCCACACGAATCGCATTGCGCAAGTAATCAGAAAAGGTTAAAAAGGTCCCCACATAAGGGGTGATCATCTCCGTTAAAGCCAAACCATTGGCAATCGTACCCATGCTAAACTCACGCACACCATACTTAATATTACGACCCGAAAAGTGACCAGGCGAAATCGATGCGTAGTTTGTCAATTTGGTTAAATCAGAACAAGATAAATCAGCAGACCCCCCGTACAATTGAGGTAAAAAATCCGCCAACACATTCAAAATCATCGCCGAGGCCTTTCTGCCAGCAATCGCTGCAGGCATCTCCACATTCATCACCCGCTCCTCTAAATCGCTCGGAAGCTCCCCTTTGAGCATCTGCTCATACTCTTTTGCCAACAAGGCGTTGGCCTTGCTCCAAAGACGAAATCTCTCCTGCCAATCGGCTTCGAGCTCCTTCTCTTTTGCCAACCTATCCTCAAAATAGTAGCCCACAGATTTAGAAACATAAAATTCCTCCGCCGGTAGCCCCAAACTCTCCTTGCTCGCAGCCACCTCCTCTTCGCCCAAAGGTGCCCCGTGTGCCTTGCTTGTGCCCGCCTTATTTGGAGAGCCCTTGCCAATGGTTGTATGCGCAATCACCAAAATCGGCTTGGTTTGCTCTGCTCGTGCCTTTGAAATCGTATTATGCAGATCATCAAAACAGTGGCCATCTACTTCAAATACATCCCAACCGTACGCTTTAAAACGCGCTGATGTATCCTCCGAAAAACACTCCGAAAGAGGACCATCCAAACAAATTTTATTAGCATCATAAACATAAATCAGATTGTCGAGCTTTAAATGACCCGCCAAAGAGGCAGCCTCATGGCTAATACCCTCCATCATATCCCCATCACTACACAAACAAAATACCTTGGCATCAAAAAGTGTTTGCTGCGCAGTATTAAACTTATCTGCCAATATCTTGAGACCCAAAGCACTCCCAACTGCATTGCCAGTCCCCTGTCCCAAAGGTCCCGTGGTAGCCTCTACCCCCGCCGTTTCTCCATACTCAGGATGACCAGGGGTCTTGGAGTGCAACTGTCTAAAGTTTTTAAGATCTTCCAACGATAAATCAAAACCCGCCAAGTGCAAACAGCTGTAGAGCCACATCGAACCATGGCCCGCTGATAAAATCAGACGGTCGCGATTGGCCCAATGGGGATTTTTAGGGTTATGCTTTAACTGATATCCATATAGATAAGCGCCAATTTCTGCACAGCCCATAGGCAGACCAGGATGGCCAGAATTGGCCTTCTGCACAGCATCCATCGAGAGCTGCCGAATCGTATTGGCAACCTTTTGTAAGATTTTTTTTTGTTCTTCATCTAATTTTTTGGATACATCAGCCATTTTTGTACGTCTCTCGCAAAGTAAAAAGGGTCTATGGTAGCGTCATTGGAAAAAAATTAGCAAGAGGGGATTGTTGAAAAACTCAAGATGGCATACTCTTTTGGCAAACCTTTAGTACAAAATCCCCATTTATCATGCTAAGCCAAAAAATCAGAGATGACTTTATTCACTACTTTAAAAACAAGGGGCACACCCATCTCCCCTCCTCACCCGTTGTGCCCTATGACGACCCCACCCTGCTATTTATCAATGCAGGCATGAACCAATTTAAAGATATTTTTTTAGGAAAACTCCCCCCCAGCCAATTGCGCGCCGTCACCTCCCAAAAGTGCATCCGTGTAGGCGGAAAGCATAATGATCTGGAAAATGTAGGCCATACAACGCGCCATCTTACTTTTTTTGAGATGATGGGCAACTTCTCCTTTGGCGACTACTTTAAAAAGGAGGCTATTGACTTCTCCTTTGATTTTTTCTGTAAGGTTTTAAAGCTCGATGTCAACAAATTATGGGCCACCGTCTTTCATGAGGACAACGAATCCTTTGATCTCTGGAAGCGCCACCTGCCCGAAGAGCGCATTTGCCGCATGGGAGAGGTAGATAATTTTTGGTCGATGGGCCAAACAGGTCCCTGCGGCCCCTGCTCTGAGCTTTTGTATGATCGAGGCAGTACCTTTTCAAACGCACGCACGCCCGCTGAAGATGTAGAGGGCGAGCGTTTTTTTGAGTTTTGGAATCTCGTCTTTATGGAGTTTAACCGCGACCTATCTGGAAAACTAGATCCCCTACCAAAAAAATGTGTCGATACAGGTGCAGGACTTGAGCGCCTGGTTGCCCTCAAGATGAATGAGACCACCCTTTTTGACACTGATGTACTGCGCGCACTAATTGGCCATATTGAGACCCTCTCTGGGAAAAAATATGATCCTACCAATATGCAGGCAGCCGCTCCCTTTCGCGTAATTGCAGACCACATGCGCTCTCTCGTCTTTGCTATTTGCGATGGTGTGGAGCCGAGTAATGTAGAGCGTGGCTATGTGCTGCGCAAGGTTTTGCGGCGCGCTACCCGCTATGGGCGCATGCTTGGGCTCGATCGCCCCTTTTTGGGAGAGCTTGTCCCTCCCCTGATCGAAATGATGGGAGCGAGCTACCCAGAGCTTGCAAAATCCAAAGAGCGCACCCTGGAGATTTTGTTTCGCGAAGAGGAGAACTTTTTGCGCACCCTCAAACGAGGCGGAGGGCTTTTGACCCAAGTGATGGCGGCCTCCGAAAAAAGTGGCAAGCAAATTTCGGGCGAAGATGCCTTTAAGCTAAAAGATACCTATGGATTTCCCCTCGAGGAGATCGTCTTGCTTGCCAAGGATGCCGATTTATCAGTCGACTTAGCACGCTTTGAGGAGCTTGAGCACGAAGCGCGCCTGCGCTCTAAAAAGGCACACAAAAAGACCCATCAAATTGCCGCGCAATCAGATTTTGCCTCCTTTGTTGAAACCAAAGGGGCTGTAGAATTTATTGGATTTGAGCAGCTGACTGCAGAGGCGACAATCATTGGCCTCATGAAGGATCAGCACGAAGTAGATGCCCTGTACGAGGGTGATGAGGGATTTGTCCTTTTGGATCAAACCCCCTTCTATGCCGAGATGGGCGGGCAAGTGGGAGACCAAGGTGTTTTGTCTACCAATGGCTCCGAGTTTCGGGTGGTCGATTGCCAAAGCCCCTACCCCGAGGTTCAGCTGCATAAGGGCAGCGTGACCAAGGGCTCACTTAAAATGGGTGATCAGATTTGTGCAACCGTCGACAGAGCTAGACGCACCGGCATCCAAAACAACCACACGGCAACGCACCTTTTGCATTGGGCTCTGGAGCGCATTTTGGGCGAGCACATCAAGCAAGCAGGCTCGGTTGTCGAGGCTGGCCGTCTGCGCTTCGACTTTAGCCACCACAAACCTTTGAGTGATCAGGAGATTATCCAAATTGAGGATCTGATCAATGAAAAGATCCGCGAGGATCAGCTTGTCACCACCTACGAGATGGCCTTTAGCGAGGTGCAGAATCAGGGGGAGATCAAACAATTTTTTGGAGAGAAGTATGGCGACCGGGTGCGTGTTGTCGACATTGAGTTTTCTAAGGAGCTCTGCGGGGGTACCCATACCAGCCGTTTGGGGACCCTAGGCCTTTTCCGCATCACCAAGGAGAGCAGCATTGCCGCTGGCATCCGCCGCATTGAAGCGGTTACAGGGGCAGAGGCGGTTGCCTTGGGACGCAAGAGCGAGCAAGAGATTGCGGCGTGTGCGGCACTTTTAAAAGTACCTCCCCATCGTCTGACTGAAAAGCTAGATCAGCTATTGCAAGAACATCGCGGGCTAGAAAAAAAACTCTCTCAATACAAAAAAGAGGGACTCAAAAGCCAAGTAGATACGCTGATGCAACAAGTTGAGCATGCAGGTGAGATCGACTTTCTCTTTGGGCGTGCGCCAATCGAGGCTGCCGAGGCCAAAGAGTTTGCTGATCTTGTGATGCAAAAAAAGGGCTCCTTGCTGCTGCTTTTGGTAGTGCAAGAAAAGGAGCGTTGCCAGCTTGTGGCGCGTGCATCAGCCGATTATATTAAACAGGGCATTCGGGCCTCCGATCTGATCAAAGAGGTAGCCCCCATCATTGGGGCAAGGGGTGGTGGTAGACCCGATGCAGCGCAAGCAGGCGGCGGCGGTGCAGATAATTTAGAGAAAATGCTCAAACAGGCAGGAGAATGGATTCGGAAAATTGGCAAGACAAACTCTTAAGTAACCCCAAACTACAAGAGTTTTGCCAACTGATTGATCAGGGGCAAACCCTTGTCATTGAGGAGATCTCGGAAGCTGTTTGTGCCTATCTCTTGAGTTTGGCTCAAAAAAACTCCAACAAACATCTTGTTATTTTAAGTACGCGGGGCCACGAAAATAAGCTTTTTGAGGATCTAAGTTCGTTTTTTCCTGGGCGCGTGGTCGACTACCCTGCTTGGGAGACGCTGCCTGGAGAAAATATTGCGCCTAGCCCTGATGTTGTGGGCGAGCGCTACAAACTCTTGCAACAAATCTGCGACTCCAAAGAGCCGCGTGTGATTGTGACTACCTTAGCTGCGATCTTGCAAAAGGTGATCTCACGGGATAGTTTAGATTGCTTGCATTTGCACCTCAAAAAAGGACAAAGCTTCTCCTTTGAAAAGTTAAAAGAAAATCTGGTGGCAATGGGCTACCACCCCCATCCAACGGCCAGTGATAAGGGCGAATTTGCAGTACGTGGTGGCATCATCGACTGCTTTTGCGTCAACCAGCCGCGCCCCTTTAGATTTGAGTTTTTTGACGATGAGATTGCCTCGATTCGCACCTACGACCCCATTAGCCAAACAACGACAGAAAAGGTGACCGAGGCAATGATCTCGCCCGCCCAAGAGCTGGAGATGGTAACCCAGGAAGAAAAGCCTGCTACAATTTTTGACTACTTGGGAAACCAGACCCTCTTTGTTTGGGAGGACTTGGTCGCCCTAGAAGACAAATATGTGGCGCTTAAAGCGATGACCCAATTTTCCTCTACCTTTATCACCTTTGAAACCTTGTGCGAGGAGACAAAAAATCTACAAAAAATCTACCTCTCTCCCGAGAGTTTGGATGTTTTGAGCAACAGGTGCCTTCCGGCAAAAGAGAAAAACCAGATTACCTTTGAGTTCTTTTCGCAAACGCTTACGGCAACGCGTTGGCACTCTCCCTTTTTATCAATTGAACAGGGGCTCTGCCCTCCGGGTATCGAACTTGCCAACTTATCAAATAGTGAGTTTTTTGAGTTGCTCGAAAAGATTGTGCAGGAGCAACCCATCGATCTGCGCATTTGCTACAGCAAAGAGTCGGAGATCGAGCCATTTAAAGAGATGGATCACCTAAAGTTTGAGAAGGGCTACCTCTCCTCGGGTTTCTATCTACACACGCCCTCTTTTGCATTGATTTCGTTTGCAGAGCTTACTGGCCGCTTTAAACTGCGCCGCCAAAAGCAGCGCAGCTACTCGCACCAAGCCAATTCCGAGTTTTTTGAGTTAAGTGCGGGTGAGCATGTGGTGCACATGCAAAATGGTGTGGGGCGCTATTTGGGAGTGGAAAAGCGTACAAACCATTTAGGTGTTGAGACTGAGTACATGCTCTTGCAATACGCAGAAGGAGGCATGCTCTATGTACCAATGGAGCAAGCGGGTCAGATCAGTAAGTACATAGGGGCTGATGAGAGCGCACCTACGCTGCACAATCTGGGCTCGAACCGCTGGATGCGTATGCGTGAAAAGACGGAGGCCGCCATTGGCAACTACGCCCACGATCTTTTAAAACTGCAGGCGGAGCGCTCCACCCTGACCAAGGAGCCCTACCCTGCCAATAGCGACCTCACACAACAATTTGGCCAAGAGTTTGCCTACGAGCTCACCGAGGATCAGCAAAAAGCAGTGGAGCTGCTAGAGACGCGCATGTGCTCCGATCAGCTGATGGAGGCGCTGGTATTGGGAGATGTGGGTTATGGCAAAACAGAGGTTGCGATGCGCGCGGCCTTTAAAACGGTTGTCGACGGTGGCAAGCAGGTGGCGGTGCTTGTACCCACAACAGTGCTTGCAATGCAACACTACGAATCCTTTTGCCAGCGGATGGCAGGCTTTCCCATCAAAGTGGATATTGTCTCGCGCTTTCGCAAACCCAAACAGATTAAGGAGACCCTGCAAAAAACCAGTGAGGGGCAGGTTGACATCCTAATTGGCACGCATAGGCTAGTCAGTAAGGATGTTGATTTTAAGGATTTGGGGCTCATTGTCATCGATGAGGAGCAGCGCTTTGGGGTGCGTACCAAGGAGCACCTCAAAAAATTTAAGACGCGCGTCAATTGCCTTACCCTTTCTGCCACACCGATCCCGCGCACGCTCTACTTTTCGCTCATTGGGGTGCGCGACTTGGCTCTCATCAACACCCCTCCGCAGGATCGTCTGCCGATTCAATCGATTGTGAGTCAGGGCTCTGATGCTGTGCTTAAAACGGCTCTTATGCGCGAGCTTGCGCGCGACGGGCAAGCCTATGTGATTCATAATCGGGTGGAGACGATCTACCAATTTGCCGAGCGCATTCGCAAGCTTGTGCCTGCAAGCCGCATTGTGGTGGGCCATGGGCAGCTCTCAGCTGCCGAAATTGATGCTGCCTTTCATGCCTTTAAAAGTGGAGAAGCCAACGTCCTTGTGGCAACCTCGATCATTGAAAATGGCATTGACATTGCCAACGCCAACACCATCTTGATTGACCGAGCAGATCGTTTTGGCTTAAGTGACCTCTACCAAATGCGGGGGCGTGTAGGTAGATGGAACAAAAAGGCCTACTGCTACTTTATGGTGCCCAACCCCTCCACCTTAAACGATATCAGCCGCAAGCGCCTCCACTCGCTCTTGAGTGCCTCGGGGCCTGGAAGTGGCATGAAGATCGCCATGCATGACCTTGAAATTCGGGGGGCAGGTAATATTTTGGGCACCGAGCAATCGGGCCATGTAGCAACCGTGGGCTTTCATCTCTACTGCAAAATGCTCAAAAAGGCGATGGCCAACCTAAGCAAAAAACAGAAACCCTTTTCGCAAACAGATGTAAAAATGGAGCTTCCCTTTGATGCACGCCTGCCCGAAGAGTACCTCAATGATACAACTTTGCGCATGCAATTTTACCAACGTATTGGGGATCTGTCGGAGGCAGATGAAATTAAAGGGCTCTTTGATGAGATTGAAGATCGCTTTGGGCCGCTGCCGCAGCAGGCGCTTTGGCTAAAGCATATAAGCTACGTGCGCCTCTTTGCCTCCAACAACCATTTTGTCCATCTCAAGTTGACGCCACTTGTGCTCATTGCGGAGCAAGAGCACGGCAAGAAAAATAAGATCAGCAAGAAGATTCTCTTTAAGACGCCCAAGACTCCTGAAGAGGTCGAGAAAAATGTGATTGAGGCATTGACTGCCAACTTTCCGACAAAAAAAAACGCATCTTACACTGAAGTGTAAGATGCGTTTGTAGTCGATCTAAGATTAAACAATTTGAAAGACTTATAGGAAAGAGCCTGACAAAAAGATCCCTAACCACGCCATCGTCTCGATAGAGCCGCCATTGGCAAGCATATCTTGCGCCCAATCATACATGCACGCCGAATAAATCAAGGAACAAACACCCAATGCTCCTAGAAAGACTCTCAGAGACTTCTTTGAAGCGTCTGCGTCACAGGCTTCCGTCCCCCAATAAGTAGTCGTCGTAATTGCTTTCACAACTACAGCCCCCAAAAAAACAGAGGATGACGTTGTTAAATACTCCTGTCCCGACATATTTCCTGTTAAAAACAAAATGCTCGTCACAAACATTGTGATGCTCAAACCCATCTTTACCAAACATTCACAACTCAGTGTGCATACTGCCACCCCCTCTCCTGCCGTCACACTTCCTAGTATACTCATAATTATCTCCTTTTTTATTATTTAGGTTAATCAATATACATAAAATATTAACACATCCTTTAATATTATGTCTTGTTTTTTTTTAAATTAAAATAAATTATTAATAATAAAATTATTTTTATATTAATTAGAGAAAGTTTTATGCACTAAGTAGCCGGTTCCACCCACAATACAAGCCATGACAGGCAGTGCTAAGAGACCACTGAAGACCGAAGAGGCAATCGCATAGCCTTGGACTCCACTGCCCGTCAGAGGAAGACCATCCGCCGTGCTCAGCATCACACTGGAGTAGATAATCGTAAGAACTGCGAGTACTGCCATGATGCCCATTGCGACCTGAGTATCATTCCCACGTGGAATACAACCACCACATCCTCCGATAAGGGTGCCAAAGGTTCCAAAAACAATGCCAGCTGTAAAGGTTTGCTTCATCACATCTAAGTAGGCATCTGGAGCCATATTGTTGGTTAGAGCAAGCAAACTTACCACAAATTGGGTAATCGCTAAAACCGTGGCCACACCACCAAATACCGCCGTTGTACTACCAGCTACACAATCTACATCCATAGAAACCTCCATATTTATAAACAAAAGAATAAGGTTGTACCATGCCAAACAAAAAAATACAAAGAGCTTTTAATGTTAAAATCAATAATCAACCACAGAGAGCACAGAGAGCACAGAGAGCACAGAGAGGAAATATAATCGTCACTTTTTTCCTCTCTGTGCTCTCTGTGGTTGATTATTTCCTTTGTGGTAAATGATTAATATTATTTGTTTTCAATTACTTTTTTTGACTACAATCTCTCCCTGAGGTGCCCAAATGACAAACAACATTAAAGATCTTTTTTTAAATGCTTTAAAAAAAACCAACCAAGCACGCCCCCCCATTTGGTTCATGCGCCAAGCAGGCCGCTACCTGCCCAGCTACCGCGCACTCAAGAAGGGACGCTCCCTCTATGAGATGTTTCACAATCCCCAGACCATTGTCGATGTTACCCTTCTCCCCATAGAACCCATCGGTGTCGATGCCGCCATCCTCTTTTCCGATATTTTGACTGTGCTCGATGGCTTAGGACAAAAATATACCTTTGAAGAGGGCCGAGGTCCCGTCATTACCAACCCCTTGCGCTCGATCTCTCAACTTGAAAAAAGAGAAGCTTTTTCTACCTACCGCCATATTTCTGATGCCATCGAGCAACTAAAAAAAGAGCTTTCCATCCCCCTCATTGGCTTTGCAGGCGCCCCCTTTACCGTCGCCACCTATCTCATTGAGGATGCGCGCTCATCCAATATGAAACAGGCTAAAAAGTGGATATTTGAAGATCCAAAGGGATTTTCTGCGGTCATCGATGCAATTACCGATGCAACCATCGAATACCTCAATGTGCAGATTGAGGCGGGCGTGGAGGCAATCCAACTCTTTGACTCGTGGGCCAACGTGCTTGCCATGCGTGAGTTTCGCCAATTTGCACTGGCACCGATGCAAAAAATCATCCAGGCTGTGGCGGGACGTGTGCCAGTGATTGTTTTTTGCAGGGGCTCTAGTTTTTTATGTCAGGAGCTCAACCAAATTGGCGCCGATGCCATTAGCATCGATTATGGCGCCGAGATGGGCAGTGTTCGCAAACTTTTAGGAGCTGATGTGGCGCTGCAGGGTAATTTGGACCCCATGGTGTTGTACGGAGATGAGGCAACGATTCGGCGTGGTGTGGATCCAATTTTGGCTGCGATGCACAAGGATCCCGCCTTCATTTTTAATTTAGGTCATGGTCTTTTGCCCGACATTGACCATCACAAAGTAAGGTTTTTGGTAGATTATGTACATGAGCAAACCGGCCCCGCGCTACACAAGCTACCCCACAGCGGTTGATTGGCACCCTCTAGAGTCTACTGTCTATGCTGATCGGTTAGGACAAGCAGATGATCCCCTCTCGCTCTATGTGCACATCCCCTTTTGCGAGCGCATGTGTCTCTATTGCGGCTGCTCAGTTGTCTTAAATCGTAAAAAAGAGAATGAAGAGCGCTACGTTGACTATCTTCTTAAAGAGATTGCTCTTGTTGCCAAACAGTTGGGCAGTAAACGAAAGGTCACCCAAGTGCACTTTGGGGGCGGCACGCCTACAAAGCTTTCGATCGATCTTTTTGGGCGCGTCATGGAGGGCTTAACCGATGCCTTTGCCATTGATTTTTCTGGCGAGATTGCAATCGAGATTGATCCGCGCACCGTCTCTGCAGACAATGGCCAAAAGCTGCGCTTTTTAAAGGAGGTGGGCTTTAACCGCGTAAGCTTTGGCGTGCAGGATACCAACCCCGAAGTGCAGCGGGCGGTCAGGCGCAATCAAAGCTATGAGATGACGCGCCAAACGCACCTGCTAGCAAAAGAGGTTGGCTTTGAAAAAATCAACCACGACCTCATCTACGGACTGCCCTTGCAAACAGTGGAGACCTTTAAGGATACCATCGAAAAGATCATCGAGCTGCACCCATGCCGCATAGCTCTTTTTTCATACGCGAAGGTACCGTGGCTTAAAAAGCATCAAAATGCAATCAAGGAGGCGGAGCTGCCTTCAACAGAGGAGAAGTTTCAAATCTATACACACGCACGCGATCGCCTCACAAAGGCGGGCTATGTAGCGATCGGGATGGACCACTTTGCCCTTGAGGGGGATGAGCTAGCGCAAGGGTACCGCAACCGCACCCTGATTCGTAACTTTCAGGGCTATAGTTTGCCCCTTGCCACCGAGATGATTGGGCTGGGAGCCAGTGCCATCGGCTTTGTAGGCGGAGGATACTTTCAAAATCTTAAAGGGTTGCCCCAATACTATGGCGCGCTAGACAAGAACCTTCTGCCTACCGAGCGCGGGATTGTATTAAATGAAGAGGACCATTTACGCAAGTGGGTGATTCACACCCTGATGTGTCAATTTGTCATTGATAAGAGCCACTTTTATCAAAAATATGGCGTAGACTTTGACGCATACTTTCAGGATGTCTCGATCCAAGAGTTAGAAGAGCAGAAGTTGGTTTGCAACAGCAAAGAGAAATTAACCGTTACGCCGCTGGGTGAGCTCTTGGTGCGCAACGTTGCCATGGTTTTTGATGGATACCACAATAAGCGCGAAGCTCGTACAACCTTTTCTCAATCGATATGAAAAAAATTGTCATCATTGGAGCCGGCATCTCCGGCCTTGCCACCGCCTACTATTTACAAAAGCTGCCATGCGAGATTACGATTATTGAAAAAACAGATCGTGTGGGGGGGTGGATCAAAACAATCGAGCACGAAGGCTTTTGTTTTGAGCTGGGGCCACGTGGTTTTCGCCCCCAAGATCTCACTCTTGCTCTTGCTGACGAGGTGGGCGCAAAAGTGGTTGATGCCAACAGGGCTGCGCACAAGCGCTACCTTTGCGATGGCCAAAAGCTTTCTCCCCTCTCGTTTGGCTTTTTACTAAAATCGGGCATGGCAACGGCTCTTCTCAAAGAGTGGTTTGTAAAGCCCACACAGGCTATCGATGAGAGCATCTCTTCTTTTTTTTCCAGGCGCTTTAATCCAAAAATTGTGGATCGCCTGATTGTACCGATGACGCATGGGATTTTTGCCCAGGAGCCCGACCGCCTTTCGATGCGGGCCTGCTTTCCTGCTCTTTGGCGCATGGAACAGGAGCATGGATCGCTCGTACGTGCGCTTTTTAAAAAGAAGCGCGGGCCAAAACGTGCTGCCCTCTGCTCGTTTATGGGTGGAATGCAGGCACTGCCCGATGCACTAGCACACAAACTAGAGTGCCCGATTCTCTTTAACGAGCAGATCCAAAAGATCGATTTTTCAGAAAAAGGTGCCACCCTAGAGCTGAGCTCAAAAAAACTTGAGGCGGACCATGTAATCGCTGCTGCCCCCGACCCCACCCTAGAAAAATGGCTACCGGAGGCTACCTCCCTTTCGATTGTCAACATTGGCTTTCATACAGATTGCTTGCCCCTCAATGGGTTTGGCTACTTAAACCAGCAGATAGGCGCCGATGGTTTATTGGGGGTTACCTTTGACTCCAAGATTTTTCCAGAGCTCAACCAATCGGGACAGACGCGCCTCTGTTTTATGTTTCAGGGAACCCTCACTCCAGAGCAAGCAAAGAGTCGCTCTTCAAAAATCCTTCAATCAATTCTAAAAGTAGAAAGGCCCATTGATGTACTGCACGTGCATCATGCAAAAGAGGCCATTTTTCGCTATGCACCCGGACATCTACAACAATTGCAACAATTAGAAGCAAGCTTACCCTCTGCCTTAACCCTTACCGGCGCGCGCTACTATGGCGTGGGGGTCAACGATTGCATTGCTCGGGCTAAATCTTTAGCTTCGACCCTTTTGCACAACAAATAGTGTGCACATTAACCCTAAGATGGCAAAGAAACAGGCAAGCAGCGAGATTACCGAAAAGGCATAAACGTGCGAGCCTGTGAGTAAAATGGTGGCTTGATAGACGGCGGTCATCAGCGAGATGCCGGTAGTGGCTGCCAGCTGGCGTGCGGCTGTCGTGACGGCTGAAGAGCTTCCCAACTTTTCGACGGGCACATTGGAAAGGGCAAGGGCCAAAGCGGGCGAAAAGATCATCGGCATTCCTGCGCCAAAGCCTATCAATCCAGGGACCAGCAAAAAGAGATTGTCGTACCCAACAGTAAAGGCAATCCACCCCAACGAAACAATCAGCATCAAAAAGCCTGTAATCATGGGGACTCTATGGCCCAAGCGATCGGCTAAATAGCCTGCCAGAGGAGCAATAAAGAAGACAGGGCCTATAGCAATCAAGATAATAACCCCTGTTTTTGCGGGGGAAAAACCTAGTTGATTTTGAAAAAATATTGCCCAAAAGACAGTCACTGAGATCATCAATTGGGTCATGAAAATGGTGAGAACTGCTCCTGTAAAGGCGCGCGACCGAAAGACTTTAAAGTCGATCAGCGGGTAGCTCTCCTTCAGAGATAAAAAGACAAAGACTGCCCAACAGAAGGGACTCATCACCAAAAGGGTAATCACCTCAGGCGAGCTCCAGCCCCAATCATTTCCTTGCATCACAGCAACCACAAAGGTTGAAACGGCAAAAACAATCGCCAGGGCACCGAGTAGATGAAAGGGCTCCTTGTGCTTTGGTTTTTCCCAATCGAGCAGTTTCAGGGACATGATGATTCCAAAAGCAATGATCGGAAGGTTGACCAAAAAGATGATGCGCCACGAAAGGTATTGGGTGACAAAACCACCCACTACCGGACCGAGCGCCAAAAAAATGGCGCTAATGCCCACATTTATGCCAATGGCACGGGCACGAAGTCCGGGGGGAAAGGTTTTAATTAAGAGCGCAGCGGTTGTAGGCATTGTGAGGGCAGCGGCAGCTCCCTGAAAGCAGCGTGCGAGCAAAAGGGTAGATTGCGACATGCTCATTCCGCCCATAATGGAGGCAAGACCAAAAAGAGAGAGGCCCACGAGGTAGATGCGCTTATTGCCAAAAATTTCTGCAAGCCTTCCACCAATTAACAAAAGAGCCATCAAAACAAGTAGGTAGGTATTGACTACCCAAACAAGGCCCACCTCTGAAAAGCCAAATTGCTTTTGAATGACGGGCAGGGCAACCGGCATGATCGTTTGGTCTAAAAAGACGAGGGCCGTGGCACTAGCCGTTACAAATAAAATCCACCACTTTTTTTTCGTATGTGTCATATCCTAATCCCATCTCTGTGCTCTCTGTGTTCTCTGTGGTTTTTTCTTTTGGTTATAAAATTAACCACAGAGGGCACAGAGAACGCAGAGATTATCTAAAGAATAAAGCTTCATGGTATGTTATTTTTTATTAATTTATAAACTATTTCCTCCCTGTGGTAGATCTTTAGCCTCCCTATCCCACTGTTCGACAATTGGAAAGCGGCGGCCCTTGGTAAAGGCCTTTTTGGTTACACGTAAGGCGGGCGCTGCTTGCTGTCGTTTATACTCATTTTTATGAATTTTACCAATCAATTGGCGCACCAAGGTTAAATCCAATTGATGCTTTGTGGCAATCTCTTCTGCCGATAAATGCTCCTCCACGTACTCTTGCAGCACACAGTCTACAATCGCATAATCGGGCAAAGTATCGCGATCTTTTTGATTGACTCGCAGCTCGGCACTCGGCTCCTTTTCGATGGTATGTTTTGGGATCACCTCTTCTGTTTGATTGATCCAACGCGCCAAGGCCCATACCTGCTCCTTGGTAAGGTCGGCAATGACTCCCAATCCCCCGCACATATCGCCATAGAGGGTTGCGTACCCCATCGCCATCTCACTTTTGTTGCCAGTGCCCAAAACCACAGAGCCAAATTTATTCGAAAAAGCCATCAAAAGCATCCCCCGAATGCGCGCCTGCAGATTCTCCTCGGTGGTATCCTCAGCGAGTCCCTCAAAACTTGGTGCAAGCAACTCCAAAAAGCAATCAAAGGGCGCCTCGATGCTGATCTGGTGCAAGGTGATGTTAAGGTTTTTCGCCAAGGCCCTCGCCTCGTTGCCACTTGCCTCAGATGTATAACGTGAGGGCATAAAAAGAGCCGTGACATTTTCTTTGCCAAGAGCGCGCACAGCAAGCACAGCCACCAGGGCAGAATCAATGCCGCCTGAGAGGCCCAAGATTGCTTTTTTAAGCCCTTGTTTCCCAAAGTAATCGCGCAATCCCAAAATAAGAGCATCATGCAGGTCCCGCATGGCATCGAGCTTCCAAGTAATTGGTTTGCTCTTTTTGTCCAAATCAATAAAGAGCAGATCCTCTTCAAAGCCCTTTGCAAGAGCCACCAAGTTGGCCTGATCATCCAAGCAAAGTGAGTGGCCATCAAAGATGAGACGATCATTGGCCCCCACCTGATTGACCATACAAAGGGAAGATCCCAACTTTTTAACAGCCTCCCTTGCAACGGCAAGACGTGTTTGGTGGCGCTCTATATAAAAAGGTGAGGCTGCCAAGTTGACCACTAGATCTACATTTTGCTCTTGTAGCATTGAGACTGGATCTACCCCATAGCCCACATGAGCCCACAAATCTTCGCAAATGGTCAAGGCGATCCTTTTGCCCTTTAACTGAATGATTTTTATCGCCTCTCCAGGTGTAAAGTAGCGTCTCTCTGAAAAGACATCGTAGTCGGGCAAGAGCATTTTGTCGTAAAAAGCAACCAGCTGGCCATCTTCGATCACACAGGCGCTATTTAAGAGGGCTCCTTCATGCTTGCGTACACAACCTACAATAAGACAAATCCCCTTGCTTGCCGCCTGTATTTGTTGGATTTCGGCCTCTACACGAGCAATAAATGTGGGCAAGAGGAGCAAATCCTCTGGGGGGTAGCCACAGATGGCCATTTCTGGGAAAATGAGCAGACTGGCGCCCTTTTGCTTAGCAAGGGCAATATTTTGCAAAATAAGGGCTCGATTGTGGTCGAAGGCCCCCACAATGGGGTTGATCTGGGCTAGGGCAAGGCGCATATCTCAATATCCTACCGAATTCCCCCTTTTCTCTCTATCCCCACAAAAAGATTTCTTTACACAAGAGATAACAGATTTACAATAAATATAAAATTAGTTTAAAATGAATTTATATATAATGTAAAAAATTGAGTTTTTATTATGAATATAATTGAGTTTTTATTATGAATATACCAGGACCTGATTCTAATCAAACTGATTTGTCCGCAGAGAAAATGACAATTGATGAAGCCCAAACCAAGAGACATTGGGCTGAAAAGGCACGAGATTTCTCCTTGCTCACAGCGCTTGTTGTGGGGATTGTGGGAGGTCTAGTAACTCTAGGTCTTCATTTGGGCGATGTTGGCACTACGGACACCCTCATCGCAACGGGAGCGGGTGTTGGTGGTGCGACCTTTATTCTAGCTGTCTTAACTGGCGTAAGCATGAGGGTAGTAGATTACTATAACCCCATAGCGTTCCCTTTTAGCAAAGAGTCTTGCGAAGAGCAAATATCTATACTCCTAAATAGCACAAACAAGAAAAGAGGGAAGCTATTAGATCAAATGAATGAAAATTCAATGAGGGCGCTTCTTAAATACATAAGTGAGGACTGGGAGACTGCAGACTATATGCATCAGAAGCAGTTATTGCAATTACTCAGAGAGAATAAGCAAGTGCAGAGGATCTTGGACACCCTTCCTGTGAGCACCTTTTCTAAGGAATTGACCCAGGCAGTAGCCCTACTCCTAGTAACATTAGAAGCTGTGAAGGCTGACTGCTAATATAAGGTTTGTTTCCATATAGAGTTGCAACTTCCTTTGGAGTGCGAAGGCCCTGCCTTCGCTTTTAAAAATAGAGCATTACCTCTTAAGGACTACCAAAAAAAATATTTCTCCTCAGGCCTTTAGGTATAGTCGATTCAATTTAGATTGACACACTCAAGCACCATCTTTTAAAGCTAGGCATTGCTTTCGAACTTGTAAACCAACTATGGTTTACAAGTTCTCCAAGCTTCCCCTAGCTTCAAAATCTGACACTTGAGTGTGTCACTCTAAATTGAATCGACTATATCCGTCTTGCCATGGTACAGGTGGGTTTTTTCTTAGGCCTGTAAGGCCTAAAAAAGAGCATGAATTGGACAAATAAGAACACTGAAGAAGGCTAACTCCCAAAATCGTCGAGCACGATGTTTTCACGAGGCACACCGTAATCATCTAAGAGTTGCAGTACGCTCGAGTTATGTAAGGGCGGCCCACACACAAAATAAAGACACTCCTCAGGCTCATCCATCTTCTTGAGTTGCCCCAACTCAAATGCCCGAAAGAGATAGTTGGTTTTCAGCGGATCCTCTTTAGGCCACCCCTGCTCCAAATCCTCCTCTAAAGGCTCAGAGAGCACAAGGTTGTATCTAAAGTTTTCACGCTCTTTGTCCAGCTTTTCATACTCTTGCTGGTAGATATTCTCTTTTAACGAGCGCGCCCCATACCAAAAGTCTACTTGCCTTGTTGTATTTTCAGTATAAAAGAGCTGCATGATGTGGCTTCTGCCAAACGATGAGCCCGCTCCCCCAATCAAAAAGACTATTGGACGCGCATCATGAATCATAAAGGATTCACCATAGGGCCCAGAGAGGCGTATGCGGTCGCCTGCCTTTAAACCAAAGGTGTAGCTGGAGCAAATACCCCATGGAATTTTTTCGACCATCTCGCCCTTCACAAAAGGCGGTGTGGCAATGCGAATGTTAAACTTAAGTGTGCGCCCCTCCGCAGGGTAAGAGGCCATCGAGTAGGCACGAATGACATCATCTGCCCCCAAATGAGAAAAGTCGATCGTGCGCCCAAACAAGTTAAACGCCTCCCAATCGGGCAGGTACTTGGGATCCATCGTCTTTTTCCAATCATCTGTTTGGGTTTCAAAAGCAGGCACATGAAATTGCAGGTACCCTCCGGCCTTGTACGGGATCTCCTCACCTGCAGGCAACTCCACCACAAGCTCTTTAATGAAGGTCGCTACATTTTCGTTGCTTTTGACTGTGGCGTACCACTCCTTCACCTCTAAATAACGCTCTTCGACGTGCACGTGCAGATCATGCTTTACCTTAAACTGGCAGGATAGGCGCCACCCTTGATCCAGCTGCCCTTTGGTAAAGCTCGCCTTGTCGGTCTCCAGTGGATCCCCTCCCCCTTCTATAATCTGCAGCTTGCACTGCTTGCAGGTGGCCTTGCCGCCGCAAGGCGAGGGCACGGGAATCCCCTCGTTGGTCAAAGCAGAGAGAAGCGTTTGGCCCCCCTCGACCACCTTGGTTAAATCTTCGTCCTCATTGATTGCAATTTTACACGCCTCTGTACGCACCAATTTTTTGCGCGTAAATAAAATCATCCCAGTTAAAAGAAGGCCAACAATGACAAAGGCAGCCACGGCCAACAGAGTGATTTCGCCGCCTTCCATCAGGCTAGAAAAAATGATCGGTAGGTTTTGCATAGTATCCATTATCAACTTAAACATTGCTATATATCGCTATAATTATTTCTGTTCAATGAAAAAGGGGTCAGGTGGTATCCCTTTAAGGCATGGAGACAAAGAGATACCCCACCAGTTGTGGCGTCTACATCATGAAAAATGAGGATGAAAAAATCCTCTATATTGGAAAAGCTAAAAACCTGCGCGCCCGCATCCGCCAATACTACAGTCAAACGGGCGATGGGCGCGCCATGGTCCCCTTTTTGATCAAACAGGTCGCATCCATCGACACCCTGCTTGTAGACTCCGAAAAAGAGGCGCTGCTTTTAGAGAACAACCTCATTAAAAAGCATAAACCCAAGTACAACGCCCTACTTAAGGATGATAAGAGCTACCTAAGCCTCATGGTGAACCACAAGGACCCCTGGCCCATGGTGCGCATTGTGCGCTATAAGGGAAAGCCTGCCAAAAACAAGCTCTACTTTGGCCCCTTCACCAATGGATTTGCCGCCAAACAGACGCTTAATTTGCTCAGGCGCCTCTTTCCCTTGCGCCAATGCTCAGATCAAGAGCTTAAAAGGCGCACCCGCCCCTGCATTCTCTACGACATCAAACATTGTTTGGCGCCCTGCGTAGGCAAATGCACAAAAGAGCAGTATGATGCCCAACTCAAACCGATGATCGAATTTTTACGAGGCCATACGGCAAAAGTGGTCAAAAAACTCTATTTAGAGATTGAAGAGCTCTCAGAAAAACTAGAGTATGAGCGCGCTAAAGAGCTACTCAGTACTGTGCGCTCAATCGAAAAGACAGTCGAAAAGCAGAAGGTCGAAAAGCTCGGCTCCGGTGATTACGACGCCTTTGGAATTTTCAGAGAGGCAGATGCTGTGCAACTGATCCGGCTTGAAATTCGGGAGGGCAAGTTGCTAGCCGCCGATGATCACTTTTTTGCCAACAATGCAGAATCAGATAGAGCACTTCTCGAATCCTTTATTTTTCAGCACTACGTAGATAAAGAAGCCCTTAAAACAACTCTGCTGGTCCCTACAACGCTTGAAAACCAAGAAATTCTCGGGACGCTCATCCAACAAAAAATCTTGGTGCCCAAACGGGGTGCAAAACAGAAATTGATCGAGATGGCCACGCGCAATGCCCAATCTAAATATGAGCAAAAAGCAAGACAAAAAAGTTCTGCAGAAAAGATCTTAACCGAGCTAGAAGAAAAATTGGTGCTGACAAATTACCCCAATCGGATCGAGTGCTACGACAACTCCAACATCTCCCAAACAGAGCCTGTGGGCGTGCGCATTGTCTTTGAAGCAGGAGCCCCCGATAAAAAGAGCTACCGCAAGTACAAACTGACTCATGCCGATGATTATGGTGGATTTAAGGAGATGCTCACCCGCCGCTTCAAAAGCATTGACAACGAAGAGGCACTGCCTGACCTTATTGTGATCGATGGGGGCAAAGGGCAGCTCAATATTGCCAAACGGGTACTTGCCTCCTGTAACATTAGCACTGTGGATCTCGTCTCCCTTTGCAAAGAGAAGGGAGCCCACAACAAGGGCCTTGCGCGCGAAAAAATCTACCTTTCCACCACGCCCCTTGCGCTCGAGTTGGGTGCGATGTCTCACTCGCTTCTCTTTTTACAAAGAGTACGCGATGAGGCGCACCGCTTTGCCATCTCCTTTCACCGTCAAAGACGCGACAAAAAGCTTCTGGCCTCAGAACTTGCAGAAATTGCGGGCTTGGGTCCTATCAAAACAAAACGACTCCTCAAACATTTTGGCAGTCTCAAGCGCGTACGTGAAGCCTCCAAAGAGCAACTTCTTGAGGTCAATGGGATGAGCACAAAACTAGTCAATGCTCTTTTAGAGTGGCAAAAAGATGAATTTGAGTAAAAAGAGTGTAGCCAAAATCCAACACAAGGGATGCACACCGCGCACTTTGCCTGTAACCAACTTCAAAACACAATAGATGATGTAGCCAGCGGCAATGCCATTGGCAATGCTTAAAGAGAGCGCAATAACAATTAAAGTTACAAAAGCGCTAATCCATTCGGCAGGCTCCTGCCAATTGAGTTTTGCAATCCCCCGCAACATCATGCCCCCCACAATAATCAATGCAGGGGCTGTGGCAAAAAGAGGAATCGAGGCCGCAAAGGGAATAAAAAAGATCGAAAGGAGAAAAAGTAGCCCCACAACAATGGCACAGAGACCCGTTTTAGCGCCAATGGTTACAGCTGTGGCAGACTCTATGTAGACGGCGCACGTTGTACTGCCCAAAAGCGAAGATAAAATGGAGCCGGTAGCATCTGGAAAAAGCGCCCGTGAAACATTTGGAAAACAGCCCTTGTTGCCCCGTTGCATCACAAGTCCCGTCTCGGCCCCTAGACCCGCAATGGTGCCCGTGGAGTCAAAAAGGGCAACAAAGACAAACACAACCCACATATTAAAAACTGCGGGTGTAAAGAGATGGCGAAAATCGAGTTGTAAAAAGGTAGGACTCATTGATTTTGGCCACGAAACAAAGCCCTGCCACTCGACATAACCAAAGAAAAATGCGAGGGCCCACACAACCACGATTCCCCAAAAAATGGCTCCAATAACGCGTAAGCTCATCAAAATACCAATGGTTGCAAGCCCCAGCAGCGCAAAAGCTGTATTGAGAGTAAAGGGATGCTGTAGGGCAAAGACTGTTCTGGAACTAGAGACCAAAATTTGCGCGTTTTTTAACCCGATGATCGCCAAAAAGAGGCCCAAGCCTCCAATAATACCAATGCGCAAACAGGCAGGAATCGACTCGACAATGAGCTTTCTAACTTTTAAGAGATTTAAGATTAAAAAGAGCACGCCTGTGACAAAGACCACCGAAAGGCCCATCTGCCACGTGATCTGCTCGTGCTGATTGATTGTATAGGCAAAATAGATTGCAAGGGCCAGGCCCGGAGCAATCACAAAGGGATAGTTTGCATAAAAGCCCATTACAAGGGTTGCAAAGGCAGCAGTCAAGAGTGTAGCCATCATCACCGAGCCAAACTCTAGGCCCGCCTCTGCCAAAATCGAGGGAATCAAAACAATGGCGTAGGCCATGGTAATAAAGGTTACAAGGCCTGCAAAAATCTCTTTACGGATCGTACTTTTTCTGGCAGAAATCGAAAAAAAAGAATCTATCCCCATAGCTTATTGATCGCTCTTTTCTGCTATCTCCTCAACTGCAGGCAAGATTTCTGCCGGATACTCTTCGGCAACCACCTCTTCTACATGCTCTTTCGGCGAAGTAAGCCCCTTGATCACAACATGAACCGTGGAGACATGCAACCCTGTTAAGGCTATAATTTCCTCAACAATTTTACCCTGTACTTCCTCAGATTTTTCTGGAATGGATACGCCATAATCAACATTGATTTCAACTTTCACCTTGACGGAGTGGTTTTTGCTATCTTGCTCTACGTTGATGCCCTTGACACGCTCCACCTCTCTACCAAAAAGAGTGTCGATTAAGGTACCCCCAATTAAACCAACACCCTTGATTTTACCGAGACATTGTAAAATAATTACTTGAATTACACGTGTTTCAATATCTCTGCTGAAAATAGTTTCTGGCAGCTCTAGCTCTTTTGTACTCTCTTCTTTCATGATGCACTCCTCTGTAAGATTTGATTTGGATTTTAAGTAGATTGTCGTTTGAAAGCAAGAGTTGCAAAGAAAGCGTGGAAAAAAATGTGAAATCGTGTATAATTTTGGATATTATGACACTATTGCAACTGTTTAATCTATTATTAGTATGGCTCTTTTTTGGGATGATCTGCATGCATTTTGCCAAAAAGAAGGGTAAAAACCCACGTTTATGGTTTGTAATTGGAACCTTAGCGGGGATATTTGGCCTTTTATTGGTTTTGCTTTTGCCCAACAAAAACCGTCAAAAAAGAAAGGGGCCGCCTTTAAAGCGGGTGGAGCCTCCCAAGCGCACGGATGCTCATTTAAAGAGATGGTACTATTTGGATAGTGAGCATAAGCAGGTGGGTCCGATGGAATTTACTGATTTAACGGAGACTTGGAAGAAAAAGAGTCTTCAAAAGGATTCCTTTATTTGGAGTGAGGGCATGGAGGAGTGGAAGCGCCTAGATGAGCTGCCACTTGTTGTGCAAGAGCTCGACTCTACTGAACCACCGCAAAGATAAAACTTATTTTCCATCTTATCTTTATATAAAATTAACCAAAATCCCTTAAAGTGCTTTGTAAATAAAAGGTAGTATTTGTCACCCTTCAAAGTTGAAAGGTGAGTAATGTTTTAATATAAGGAAAAAAGTATGAGTGCGATAGGTGGATCAGATCAGAGTTTATGCGCAGGGCTTAGTATAGAGCGTTTGGAGCAAAAAATTGCCAATAGGAAGCAAACTTTCAATTTTTTTCTAAGTGAGGGGCAAGGCGATTCTCAAGCCGTAGAGGGCCTTATCAAGGAGATTGGCGAGCTACAAGTTGCTTTGTCTTCGGCCCAGAGCGTGCGTGATAGCATGAGAGATAGAATTTCGACAATACCTGGTGTAGTCTTTACCGAGGTGTTGAAGTATTTAGATGGAAGATCTCTAGCGCACGTTAGCTCTGTGAACAAAAGAAGCAAGGCGCACGTTGAAGGCTGTGAGGAGCTTGTTATTAGACAACGTATTTCTGCGCTGTGTCAAGAAAAGGGTGTAGTTGCTCCTGGTAATCTTGCTGATCTTGATCTTGCATCATTTGAGCGAGATCTAAGAACAGGTGATAATATAACATGTATTCCTCAAGTAAAAACTTTGCAGGGAAATAGTTATTCATTTAAGATACATACATTGACAACAACATTTGATGACATCAGGCGTGAGTGTGCACGACAATTAAATAAATCGGTTAACAGTTTAATGTTCGTCATAGGAGGACAAGTAGTGCAGGATATGTCAAATCCAGTGATCGATGTAATTAACAAATATTATGATTTCAATAGTTTAAATACAATTCACTTAGTCATTAAAAGGAAGGTTGTTGCATAATTCAACTTTCTCTAATCTTTTGGCTAGATTTTGCCCTATTCGTCCGATCTGTCGCTCGCTGTACCACATGTACTATCTTCGCTCCAGATCGAACGACTAGATACAAAACCACCAAATGCACCTTGGGTTAATTCTTTGGTAATCAATCTTTTGTGCTGGAAGTCTGCGAAGAATTTTTGGGATTTTTGCTCCAGTTTGGCGATCTGGAGCGAAGATAGTACATGTGGTACAGCGAGCGACAGATCGGCAAAATGGGGGAAAAAGGTTCAAAAAGTGATCA
>Ga0180433_10002906_pt1 | contig 25803 bp, 25 predicted proteins | sample SS_ome_8_FD_132980 | JGI IMG/M metagenome (GOLD analysis project Ga0180433, IMG submission 132980) | Hypersaline lake sediment archaeal communities from the Salton Sea, California, USA - SS_1_D_1 metaG | ecosystem: Environmental > Aquatic > Non-marine Saline and Alkaline > Hypersaline >... | reverse complement strand
CTTTTAAAGCTAGGCATTGCTTTCGAACTTGTAAACCAACTATGGTTTACTTCGTTCTCCAAGCTTCCCCTAGCTTCAAAATCTGACACTTGAGTGTGTCACTCTAAATTGAATCGACTATAGATTTCTTACGAAGCATTTTTGGGATTTTTTCTCTAGTTGTACGATCTCGAGGAAAAAGGTTCAAAAAACTAAAACAACATGAGATATGTAATACTTAGTTATAGCTGTGGACGACCTGTTGGACGATGAGCCTCCAGCCATCCACGACTACAAAGAGTAAGAGTTTAAAGGGAAATGAGATCAGCACGGGAGGAAGCATAATCATCCCCATCGACATTAATAGAGAGGTGACGATCATATCGATCACCAAAAAAGGCAGAAAGATCAAAAACCCAAGAAAAAAAGCACAACGTAGCTCCGAAAGCACAAAAGCTGGAATGATGCAGTACCAAGGTACCTCCTTTAAGTCCACAGAGAGCGTCTCGAGTTGGATATGACTCATCTCCAAAAGAAGCTCCAAATCCTTTTCACGCGTGTGGCTGAGCATGAAATTCTTTAGAATAGGCCACGCCTTTTCTGCAATTTGCATACTCTTTTCTTCAACATCTTCCGTTTTTTTTTCCTGGTAGACGACTTTCACCTCATCGCTTATCTCGGCGATTACTGGATGCATGATATATCCTGTAAGGATAAGGGAGAGTCCAACAATAATTTGCGTGGAGGGAACCGAGGTGCTGAGGGCTTGACGCAAGAAGGTGAGTACAATCGAAATTCGAGTGAAAGATGTCATGAGCACCAGCACAAAGGGCACGAGGGCAAGAGCTACGACAAATCCAAAGGTTTCTATGTAGTTAGTCATTCTTTCTTACAAAATACTTTTTAAATTTTTCTGCAATAAAAAAGGTTTGTTGTGGTTTTTCCTCTTCGATTACCTCTACTTTTTCTTGCTGGGGACAATCGCAAATCATTTGCACACCGGCAGGGGATTCGCTAATCATAATCTCTTTGCCAGCAATACTTACCAGGTAGAGCGCAGCTTTTTGATTCAGCGCTCGTCTTTCCAAAATTTTGATAGAGGTGCTGGCATTGAGATGTTTGGAGCGAGATGCCATGAGTTTTTTGAGCATCCAGACTGTAAAGATAATGAGTCCTAGCACAAAGCCCAGGGTGATGAGCATATTGGTAAATTCTTTCCAATAATTGTACTCTTTTGAGGGAAGCTCTGCAAAAAAAGTGAAAAAGTGGTAGGATGGAAACATAGTAACCTCGTTTTTTTGAAGCATAGTAGATGAAGAGATTTAAAGGAATTGTAGCTCTCGATATTGATGGCACCATTACGGTGCAAAAGCATCAATTAGAAGAAAATATTACCAGATATTTAAATAATCTGATGAAAGATGGGTGGCTCCTCTTTTTTATTACGGGGCGCACTTTTTCCTTTAGCTCCACAATCTTATCTAGCTTGCACAAAGAATTTTACTTTGCAGTAGAAAATGGAGCCGCAACTTATGATATGCCCGATAAAAAAATGATTTCTCACTCCTACATTCCGATGGAGCAGCTGGCGCTTTTAGAAGAGATCGCCGCAGAGGAGCAATCAGGTCTTTTAATCAATTCTGGCAATCGCCAGAAGGATTGTGTCTATTACAATCCCCAAGATTTTTCTAGCAGTGATCGAGAGTACATTGATTATCGAAAGAGCTTTTCCCCTGAGCAATTTATTGCATCCTCTTCGTTTAAAAAGTTGGACTTTACAGAATTTCCAATGGCCAAATTTTTTGTAAATGAGGTGAAAGCACAGACGATTAAAGAGAAAATTGACCAAAAACACTCTCATCTATTCAATACTCTGGTGATCACAGATCCTTTTAGAGAAGATGGTTTTTTAGTGCACATCAATAGTGCGCAAGCATCGAAAGAGCAGGCGTTGCAAGGGCTACGTTCAGCCTTTGATTTTCAGCCTTTTACGATAGTTGCTGGAGATGATTTTAATGATCAATCTATGTTAGGATTAGCAGACTTTAAAATTGTAATGGCCGATGCCCCCAAAGAGTTGGTTGCGCTTGCAGATTGTGTAGCGCCGCCTGCTGCCCAGGAGGGAATTATTGAGGGGCTGCAGGAGGCGATAGGTTATTTTGAAAGGACGCATAAGGGTTGAGGCCTTAAAGATTCCCTCTTTTGTGGGTGTCTATCCTCACGAAAAACACTCCAAACAAGATCTTTTGGTGGATCTCACTCTTGTCGTTGATTTTACCAAATCTCTTCAATCTGACCAACTGGCCGATACCATTGATTATGACCAAGTGTGCGCGCTTTGCCATCAGATTGCTAATCAAAAACATACTGCTTTGATAGAGGTGTTGGCACATACGATGTTGCAGCAGCTCTTCAAAAAATTCCCTTTGTTGGGAGCGTCGATTTGCATTAAAAAACCTGGTGCGATCAAAAACGCTGCCTGTGCCATTGTAGAGCTGCAGCAGGGGGATCTTGGGTGAGTTGGGTGCTTGTTACAGGTGGTGCAAAAGGAATTGGTGCAGCTATTTGTTTGGCGTTGGCTGAGCAGGGGCACAATATTGTGATCCATTACAGAAAGAGTCAAAAGAGCGCGCAAGAGGTTGCCGATCGATGTAGAGAAATTGGTGTCCACGCAGAAATCATTGAGGGTGATTTTTCAAGTGATCTTGCGCTAAAAGATTTTATAGATCGCTACTTGCAACAATTTGATTCTACCTCGGGTTTAGTAAATAATGCAGGAGAGTACTTGATTGCCCCTTCTTTGGAGACGGAGGCATCCTCGTGGCGCTCTCTTTTTGAGGTGAATTTTTTTGCACCTGTTTTTCTTACGCAGACATTGGCCTCTTCTTTGGAGGTGGTAGTGAACTTGGGGCAGGTGGGGTTAGAGCGAGGCTACAAAACAATTGCCGCCTATGGGGCGAGTAAGGCGGCGCTTTTGAGTGTGACGCGCTCTTTGTCACGTGAGTTGGCGCCTCGGGGTGTGCGAGTCAATATGGTCTCCCCAGGCTATGTTGAGACAACTGCGGGAGAGATCCAAGTAGAGCGGTTGCCAATGGAGCGCATGGCCACGCCCTGCGAGATTGCGAGCGCTGTTGCTTTCTTTTTTCGCAAAGAGAGCTCTTATATTACGGGGCAAAACCTCGAAGTGGCAGGGGGGCTCTAAAGCCATCGCAATATTTTTGGGATTTTTTCTCCAGGTGTTCGATCTGGCGCGAAGATAGTATAGAGATACAGCGAGCGCCAGATCGGATAGATGGGGGAAAAAGGTTCAAAAAACCATAGCAAGTTACCTACCTATGAGGCAATTTCATGGCCAACACCCATGGCGTGCATGCCCTTGTCTACATAAAGCGTGGTGCCGGTAATGGCAGATGCAAGCGATGAAGACAAAAAGGCCGCACTATTGCCCACCTCTTCAGCCTTTAAAGAACTCTGTAGAGGCGCCGTCTTTTCGCTGTAGGTGATCATCTTTTCAATAAAACCAATCGCCTTAGCAGCACGGCTGGGCAGAGCACCTGCCGAAATGGTATTTACGCGTACACCCCACTTTCTGCCAGCTTCAAAGGCAAGCATGCGGTTGTCACTCTCTAACGCCGCTTTGGCAGAGCTCATGCCGCCGCCATAGCCAGGAACAGCGCGCTCGGAGGCCATGTAGGTTAAAGAGATAACGCTGCCACCTTTGCTCATGATTGGTCCAAAATGGGCAAGCAACGAAACCAGTGAGTAGGAAGAGCTGCTAATCGCAGCCAGGTAGCCCTTACGAGAGGTCTCCAAAAGAGGGTTTTTCACCTCAGGACCATTGGCAAGCGAGTGCACCAAGATATCGATGCCTCCAAAATCCTCTTTTACTTGCGCCGCAACCTCTGAGATTGTGTAATTTTTGGCCGCTACATAGCGCTTGTTTTCGCTAATTTCTACTGGTACATCGTCTGGGTAGTCAAAAGCTGCATCCAAAGCATAAATTTTGGTGAACTCGAGCATCTGCCCATTGCCAAGATCGCGAGATTTATCAAATTTACCGCCATCGAGACCCATCTTAAAGAGGCGCAATACGGGAGGCCACGTACCTACTAAAACCTCAGCACCTGCTTGACAAAGTGCTTTGGCAATCGCCCAGCCAAATCCCTGGTCATCTCCAACGCCTGCCACAAAGGCACGCTTTCCTTTTAAATCAATCTCTAGCATCAAATTCTCCTTTAAAAACGTTATACGCTAACCGATTTCAAACATTATTTCAAGAGCGTCTCGATCATTTTTTCAAAATCTTCGGGAAGAGGACAGTGCAGATCCAAGACTTTTTTTGTCTCTGGGTGGACAAAATTAATCTTTTCCGCATGCAAAAGAGGTCGCGAGGCATCGCATGTTTTACGATCTCCATAATCAAGATCTCCCACAATAGGGTGGCCCAAAGCCTTTAGGTGGGCGCGGATTTGATGAGTGCGCCCTGTAAGCGGAATGCACTGCAAAAGACAACATTGGGATCCACGCTGCTTTGTATAAAAAGTGGTTTTGGCCTCTAAAGCCTCTGTCTTGTCACTTACGCCCCAGATCACCTTGCCTTTCTGTTGCCGCACTTTGATGAGTTTGCTCTCATTGTTTTTTTTATCAAAGGCTGTGCGTCCATGCACAATCGCCAAATAGCGTTTTTTGATTTTACGCTGTTTAAAAAGCTCTTCGAGCTTTGTCTGCATCTCGGGGTTTTTTGCAAAGAGCAAAATACCACTTGTATCTCTATCTAAGCGGTGTACAAGGGTAGCACCCACAATTTTCTCTAAATCTTCGGAGCTGATGCGAGCCGGTTTGTTGTAAGCAAGAAGCATCTTGTCTTCAAACAGGATGCGTTTATCGTCAAAATCGAGCACAGGTTTGCTCTCAAAGGCAAATTGGATATAATCACCAGTTTTGAGCCTTGTGGAGCAAAAACGCTCGACGCGCTTGTTTACGCGGCAGCCATGATGTTCGATGCTATAGCGAATTTGTTTGGTTGGTAGACCACTTTTTAGCTTAATAAAGGCTAAAAGTCGCATATTTTGATCTTCTGAATTTACAACCCACTTATCCATTGTGTAGAATCCCTCTTATGGCTTTGCAAATATTGATTATTAAAAGCTCCGCACTTGGGGATATTATTCACTCTTTTGACCTTCTGGTCTATCTTAAAAAAAAATATAAACAAGATGTCCAGATTGATTGGGTGGTCGAAAAACCCAATGTAGAGCTTTGTAGTCGCCACCCTCTCATTGACAATGTGATTACCATCGACTCCAAAAAATGGAGAAAGAATTTATTTGACCCTGAAATTTCTCTTTTTCGCAAAAAAATGGGTCAAAAAAAGTATGATGTGGCCTTTGATCTGCAAGGAAACATCAAATCAGCGTTGGTTCTACTGTGCGTTAAGGCAAAGAAAAAGGTAGGGTTTGGACGCAAGAGCGTGGCGGAATGGCCTAATCTCTTGTTTACCAACCAACGTTTTAATCCGCCCAAAGGGCAAAACATCCGGCAAGACTACCTCTACTTGGTGCAACGCTATTTTGGTGATCAGACGCCCGTACTGCATGAGCCCATTGCACTACAGCTGACGGAGCAGGAGAGGGATAAGCTGAAAGAGATCTCGCCAAATGCGACTGTGGTAGCTGCGGGCTCCAGGTGGCCCAATAAGGAGCTTGGAGAGACACGTCTGATTGCCGAGCTACAAAAGTTACGGGGCCCCTTTATATTTGTAGGTAAAGGGGAGAGTGAACGGGCGCGAGCCGAGGCCCTTGCGGCCCATTTTCCAGATAATAGCTCTTTGTTGCCTGAAGTGGGGCTTGCGCTCTTACAAAATATTTTGGCAAGGGTTTCGTTGGTTGTTTCGATGGATTCGCTCGTGCTGCACCTATGTGGGACCACGAATACGCCCTCTTTGAGCTTTTTTGGGCCCTCGCTAGCGGTAAAGTATGCACCAGTAGGGGAGCAGCATAAGAGTGTGCAGGGGAGTTGTCCCTATGGACGCACCTTCGAGAAGCGTTGTCCGATTTTACGCACTTGTAAAACGGGGGCGTGCCTTAAGGGAGCGCCTCTTTAAAATTCTCTTTTGCCCATGCTTTCAATGCTGCTTCTCATCCACGCGCGGAATCTTTGAAGGATAGCGACCAAACCAATCCTCGACGTATGTGGTAGTATTTCTTTCTTCTCCCAGTAAATCAACAAGCTTATCTTCTTTAAAACCTTCCCACCATCTGTTTACGCCCTCTATAGTTTTTGTTGAGGCAGAAAAATTTGGTATCAGGTTACTATCTACCGCATTAATCTTTTTGCGTTTCGCAAGTACCTTGAGAGCTCCTTTCATCGTTTTAACTTGATTACAAAACTCATTTTTTTGATCCTCAGTTAGGTCTTCAAAAGGACCATATTTGAGTAGGTTTTTGGGGTGACCGCCATAACATTGGACAACTTCTTTAAAGGTAAGAGGAGCTATCGCTTCATTTTTGCTATTTGTATAGCCATTGAGATCAGCAGAAACACGGTTTCTGACGATACCGGTGCGCCAAAGAGTCCAGTCAAATTTGTTCGCTAGTGCGATAAATGGACCAAGTGCTACTACAGAGATCGCAAATCCTGTTGCCCTTGCAGGATTAAGTAGGTTTCCTGCCCAGAAAAATGTGATCCCTGCAGGTAATTTTTTACCCGGCAAGTTTTCAAAAGGGGCATTTTTCCACTGTTGACGCATCATGAGGCCTGCAATGATTCCAGAAATCCATGGAGTGAAGGGGACAACATAGGTAGACCATCCAGGTAAAAATTTGTCTGCGTAGATAAATCCAGCGACGATGAGGCCGATATTTGTAATGGTTGCTACTACCAAAACGGTCACCTTTGTATTAAAGTGCCATTTTGGCGGAGTACGATTACGCCAGCGCTCTATGGTCCCTGCATCCAGTTCTGTTGATTTCACTTCATTTAACATAATAAACACATATAATTATTAACTATCTATAACTAATATTAACAGAATGTTAATCAATATTCAATTAATAAAATTATTTATTGAAAACAAGCTGAGGCTTCTTTTATCTTATCTCTTAGAGTTAAGATAGGATCCTCTTCTGTTAACAACTATTTATATGTTAATATAAATTAATTAAGTAGGTATGAAAGTAGTATTAATTAATTAATAAGATCGAAATTTAAGCTCTTTTCGACTAAATCGATGGCTCGATTGATCTTTTGGGGGTCATCTGTGCGGATTTTGGCCGTATAGGAGGTGATCAGGCGCATCGCCTCAAAACTTGAATAGGGTGCATAGAGGGAGGGCAGGTTGGCAGATTTTAGCTCATTTTTTAAGAAGGTGGTTGGGGGCTTGCGCCCTGTCAGGATAAGGCCATGACGCGACATCTTTTTGTGGATAAGACCCAGGACGATATCCTCGCGAGTGGCGGGGGTGACGATTAGCTCATTGGGGTAGGTGATCTCTAAAAAGGTCTCAAGGGAGGTGGCGACAAGGCGTATTTTCTCAAAGTGGAAACTCTCGTACTCCTGGCCGGTAATCAGTTCGGTTTTAAAGAGGTTGGCAAAATCGCTCATGGTGGGGGTGGAGAGCAGACGGCTAAAGGAGATCGTGCCAATGAGGGGAATCTGCCACCGCTTAAGCGCCTTTTCGATGTAATTGACAACCATCGACTCCTTCTCTTTGATCACCTTGTTTAAAATCACACCGCGAATTTTGACGCCCATCTGATCACAGAGCGCCTTGTTGAGCGCAAGCTCATCAAAGGCGCTGCCAATGCCCCCCTTGGCAATGATGACCATATCCAGCCCCAATGCTTTTGCAACAACTGCATTGTTTAATTCGATAATTGAGCCCACACCCACATGTCCTGTGCCCTCCACAATCGTAAAGTCATTGTTTGTGTAGATTTTATTGAAGGAGAGATCGATCTGCTTTTTAAGTTTATCAAGGTTGCTTTTGCCATCGAGGTAGTCGCGCGTGTACCCTTTGGGCACGATCACGGGGCTCATATCCTGGTACTCATCTTTGAGCCCAAAGCGCTCCTTAAAGAGCATTACATCCTTATCTACAAGCAGCCGTTTGGAAATAGCCACATGCTCTTGGCCCACGGGCTTAATAAAACCAAGACGCTTGATTTTTTTTTGAAAGTGGGCAAGCAGACCAAGGCAGACGGTGGTCTTACCTACATTTTGTCCTGTGGCTGCAATAAAAATAGCTTTTTTTTCCATGGGTACTATAAGGTTTACAGATGTTTCAAAAAATCTCAAGCGATTCTCTCAAAAAATGGTTTTTAACCCATAAGCGCGATCTGCCTTGGCGTCGTGGTGCCACGCCCTACCAAGTGTGGGTCTCGGAGATCATGTTGCAGCAAACCAGAGTCTCTGTGGTCGTTGCCTACTTTGAGCGCTGGATCAAAGCCTTTCCCACGATTGAAGCTCTAGCCAATGCCCCACAAGAGCAGGTAATCAAACTTTGGGAGGGGCTTGGCTACTACTCACGTGCACGCAACTTGCACCAAGCAGCAAAAGAGTGCATGCAGCAGTATGCAGGAGAGCTTCCCACAGATCCTGAGGCCCTTGGTAAACTCAAGGGCATTGGCCCCTACACCAAAGGAGCAATTTTAAACTTTGCCTTTCGCACGCGCGCCCCTGTGATCGATGGCAATGTATTGCGTGTGATCGCCCGTCTTTTTTTGATTGAAACTTCGATCGATTTACCAGCAACTCGGCGCAAAGTGGAGCAGATTTTGGAAGAGTTTTTGCCCCACGATGAATGTTGGCTTGTTAGCGAAGCATTGATGGAGTTGGGAGCGCTTGTTTGCACACCCAAACCTGTTTGCAATCTCTGTCCACTACAAAGCAGTTGTGGGGCCCGCGCACAAAAAAAAGAGAGCAAGTTGCCCATAAGGGCAGCGCGTGCTAAGATCACCCCTCTTTTCCGTTTGGTGGCTCTTGTTGAGCACAAAGGCAAGGTGCTTTTACAAAAAGCAGAACAAGGAGGGCTCATGGCAGATTTGTATGAATTTCCTTACATAGAGATAGATCACATGTTACCTGACAGCTCAAGCGCACTTTCTCTTTTTGAACAAAAGTTGGGGCTTAAACTTGCCTACAAAAAGAGCTTGCCGGAACAAACGCACTCCTTTACCCGCTATCGAGCAAAGCTTTTTCCCTATTTTTTTGAAACAAAAACATCTGATCCACAATTAGATTGGTATCCGGTTACAAAACTAAACGAGCTCTCTTTTTCATCGGGGCATAAGCGTATTTTGGAGGCAACCTTTTGAAAGTGCTGCACACTGAGGCATCCCCGGGGTTTGGGGGACAAGAGATTCGTATTTTGCGCGAAGCCATTGGTATGCGCAAGCGGGGAGTTGAGCTAGTTTTTGCTGTGCAAAAGGGTGGGGGACTTGTTGCCCCTTTGCGAAAGGTTGGATTTCGTGTCTACGAGCTCTCCTTTTCTAGAAATCGAGTCGTTTGTTGTTTTTTGAGGCTTTGCTGGATTATGCAAAAAGAGCGCGTGACACATGTAAATACACACTCTTCTTGGGATGCTTGGCCTGCAGGCTTTGCCGCTAAATTTTTGAGACGTAAACTGGTGCGTACGCGCCACCTCTCCACTGCCATCCGTCCGGGGGCCAATAGCCGCATTTTGTATAATTTTTTGGCAGACCATGTTGTGACAACGTGCCAAGAGGTCGTCGAGCCCATTTGTCGCCAGGCAAACCTTCCACTTTCGCGTATTACCTCGGTTCCTACGGGAGTGGATCCCGAGGAGATTGGAGATGTAGCTCTTGGATGGCGCAAAAAAATGGGTTTTTTGCCTACAGACATTGTGGTGGGAACCTGTTGTGTTTTTCGCGGTTGGAAGGGAGTGACCGATCTATTGCAAGCAGCCAAGTTATTAGAAGATCTGCCCAACGTAAAATTTTTGCTGGTAGGTGGGGGTGTAAGTGAAGGGCACTTTTTGGCAGAGTACAAACGGTTGGGGCTAGAGAAAAAGGTCTTTTTTACGGGATATCTAGAAAAGCCCTACGAGGCAGTTGCAGCAATGGATATCTTTGCTCTTTTAAGCTGGGCTAATGAGGGCGTAAGCCAGGCAAGTCTACAGGCAGCCTACTTGCAAAAACCATTGATCACCACGCCCACAGGGGGGCTAAAAGAGGTCTGCTTGGAGGGTAAAACGGGCCACTTGGTGGCAGCGCGCGCCCCCAATGAGGTAGCAGATGCCATTCGAAAACTTGCAGCAGATGAAAAAGGGCGCAAACAGATGGGCCTTTCGGCCAGAGCGCACGTAGAGAAAAACTTTTTGTTTGAAAAAACATTAGATGAAATGCAGAGGATATATGTCAGTACAGGAAGAATTTAAAAAGATCATTGAGGTAGCAGACGCTTTGATGGGGGAAGGTGGGTGCATCTGGGATCACAAGCAGACCCTAGAGAGTTTAAAAGCTTATATGCTCGAAGAGATGTATGAGGTGCTCGATGCAGTGGATACAGCGGATGATCATAACCTTGTCGAGGAGTTGGGGGATCTATTTTACCTGATTGTTTTTATGGCCAAGGTTGGCGAAAAGGAGAAACGCTTTGAGCTTGCCGAAGTGATTGCTTGTGTGCGTAAAAAACTGATCTATCGTCACCCTCATGTTTTTGGTGAAAGTGGTGCCAAAACAACCGAGCAAATTAAAGAGCAGTGGGAGCTGCTCAAAGCGCAAGAAAAATCAGAGCGCACAAGTCAGCTCGATGGCATTCCCAAGGCGCTGCCTTCATTGACTTTTGCGCAAAAAGTTGCGGGAAAAGTAGAGAAATCTCCCCTCAAAAAGAAGGCTCATGCGTATACTTTTGAAAATGAAGAGGAGCTTGGAAAGATGCTCTTTGAGGTGGCCTATGCTGCCAAAAAGGGTAAGTTCAACGCCGAGCTCGCCCTACGACAAGAAGTGATGAAACAAGAGGCTTCTTTTAGAGAATATGAGTCGACTTCCAATCTATCAACCAAAGAGCCCAACTCCACCACCTGAAGAAAAATCTAAAGGGACAGATGTAGAGCGCATACGGGCTCTTTTGATGCGCCACCTCACTTGTTCTGGATTGTCTATCCTAGATGTGGGAGGTAAGCTTGCACCCTCGTTGCATAATAGAGACCAAGTAACCACTGCAGAGAGTGTTATCGATTTGTCCTATACAGATGGCGCCTTTGATTGTGTGCTCTGTGTGGATGTGATTGCGGGCCTCCAAGAGAAGCAGCACCGTTTGGCGATCTCCGAATTAAATCGTCTTATAAAGCCTGATGGAATGGTCTTATTTGCGACCCCCTTAGACACCAAAACCTATAACGCACCTGCTGCCTTTTTGGCTCTGGTACGCACAGAGTTTGAGCTGGTTGAAAGAGAGCTTTGTTACCAGAGGCTCTCTGATTATTTGAGGTTGCCTAGGCGGGTGAAGTTTTTTGAATGGCTCTCAGAGAGAGTTTGGGGGACGCAAGGGGCAACGCATCTGATTGCGATTGCTAGAAAAAAAAGGTTTTGGTAGAATTTCTTTTGCCGGGGACCTTGTGGAATGAGGAGGTCTGAACTAGGTCAGGATCGGAAGGTAGCAGCCTTAAGGGTTTATCTTCATGTCATGAGTCCCTCTCCGGCATTCTAATTAATTCACCTCTATATTTACTAAAGTCATAAAATTTATTTAAGAGAAATTAACTTTTATAATAGTTGTATTTCGTATATTATACCTTGTAAGTAATTTAAATTAGGTGTGTTATGTCAATCCTTCCTGTGTCTTCCGGTTTTAATTCTAATTCTAATTCTAATTCTAATTCTAATTCTAGTTCTAGCTCTAGCTCTAGCTCTAGATTCAGACCTACTTTGACTGCAAGTCAAAGAGAAAAGGCAAGAGCTGCATATATGCCACCGATGCCAGCATCATCCTTTCCTCAAGCTGAAAACCTCCCCTCTATAGACAAATCTCCTACAAAATTTCGATCTCCGCAAAAGTCGAAAAGCTATGAGGTGCAAATTCGTTGCTCTCCTGGTTCTGGGAGGGCGCGATTTGCGAAGGCGATCAAGCGGGTTGGAGCAGGAAAAATTGAGAATGTGGTTTATGGTATGGTGATTGTAGAGCCAAACGGCAATCGGATCCGTGGGTTTGGGTCAGTAGCTGAATCGGCAGCAGACAATAATCTCGGTAAACGGTTTGAGAAATATGACACGGAAGTCAATCAAGAGATTAAGGTACAGACAAAGTCTTTAAAGGGAAAGAAAGGAGCTAAAAGAAAACGTCGATTTGACAGAAAGCTGGCAACAGCCCTGCTACCTGGTAGTAATCAACAAGTATTTGCCTCTATACGAGAGAGAAGACCTGGCTTGGATGAGGCTTCTTTGCGTATGATTGAAGCTGAGTATGTATGCGCCTTTAGAACTAGGCGTTACCAAAAAGGTTTGAATGACACCAATCCTGCACATGAAGAATTACGAGTCAAAAAGCCAAAACCTAAAATGGCAAATATTCAGGCTGCATTTAAGAAGATGAAAAAACGCAAAGCTCCAGCTATCTCTAAAGCGCCCCTTGAAAAGGCTCTCCCAAAAAAGCCTAAGTTGATGTCTGACTTTTTCTCTCCTGGCTCTGATGCTAAAGAAGTTGTTGCACCTAACAAATCTCGTAGCTCAAAAAAATCTCGTAGCTCTAAAAGAGCACGTACCATTAAAAAAATTAAAGAAAAACACAGTATGGCAAAAATGAGAAGAAGTCTGGTTGGTTTTTTACAGACTCCAAAGAAAGGTTAGAGTAGAGAGCTAGGCTCAATGCGACGCGAGACAATTTTTTGCTCTACTTGCCAGTCATGAAAGCTCTGGATCATCTCAAGGTCTGCCACTTGATCCTCTGCAAGGATTGGAAGTGTCTCTTGCCACCCAACGGTTTCCCATCGTAATGTTTTTTTGCGCTTGTCGGGATTAGCCCGCGCATAACTTGCAAAAGCTTGTTCAGGCTCTTGTTTGCAAAAATCGATACTACGTTGCAACGCCTTTTGAAATGCCCCAGTAAAGGGCGCTTGCCCAAAGCGAGAATTTGCGTTGGCTAAAATGATCATCTCGGGGTAGGGCGGAACATTTAGCTCTTCGATTTTAAAATAGTCCGTTGTCACACCAAACGAGCTCAATAGATGGGGTTCAATATTCCAAAATCCGCCGTAGATAAAATCGACTTGCTTGGTACCCATTGCAGAAATTAGATCGACACTTACATTGCGTTTGTCATAGTCGGAGATCTTTCCTTGATCGAGCAAAAAATCCAAAAATGAGGTGTCAGGCCCCCCAATGCAATAACCGAGTCTCTTGCCACTTAAATCGCAAGGGTGCACAACTGCTGGATCTGCATGATAAATCAGGCAGCGGAGTGGTTTTTTAATTAAATAGCCCACAATTTTTAGATCAGCCCCATAGCCTGCTGCACGCAGAGTGCCTGGTAGATGGTAGATCGCCAAATCTGTCTGTTTGGAGGTAAGGTAGGAGATCACACCTCCATTGTCATGCATTTTCTGGATTTTAAGATCGATTCCCATCTCCTGAAAAAAGCCTTGTTCGATGCCCACATACAGGGGAATATGGTTCTGATTGGGTAGCCAATCGAGTAGTAAATCGACTCGATTGGACTCTTTGCTGTTGCAACCAAAGATGCAGAATAGGCACAAAAAGAGTGGTAAGACTAACCCTTTTTTACGCCGCTTTAAAAAAGCTAGGGTGAGTTTGGGCAGCTTGAGGTAGCGATAGCGTACAATAAGGGTCTCTAACAACAAGATGGTGCCATACAACAGGGTGCTCATGCAGGTTAAGCAAAGCAGCGCTCCAAAGGTGATCTCGAGGTCGATGTTACGCCTGCTCTCTAGCATCAAAATCCCAAGGCCCTTTTGGGCGCCTGCCCATTCGCCCGCCACAGCGCCAATACCTGCAATGGCGGCGGAAATCCGAAACCCTGCAAAGATATGAGGCAGTGCCCAAGGTAGATGCAATTTAAAGAGCGTTTGTAGGTGCGTGGCCTCATTGACCTTAAAAAAATCTAGCAGCTCACCTGGGGTTGCTTTAAACCCTTGGTAGATATTGAGGGTAAGTGGGAAAAAAATCATGAGCATTGTTGGCAACACAATGGCTGTGTAGCCCCAGCCGAACCAGATCACCATGATGGGGGCCAGGGCAAACATGGGTAGGCACTGGATGATGATAAAGATGGGTTGCAAAAGGGTGCGGGTTACTTTAAAGCGCAGCATCGACCAGGCAAGAGGAAAGGCACAGAGGGTGGCCAACAAAAAGCCGCCTAACATCTCCTTGGCGGTGGCCATGCTATGAAAGAAAAAGCGAGAGCGCCATTGGACAAGTGCAAGCAGAATTTTTGAAGGGGCTGGCAAAACAAAGCGTAGGTTGGGTAAGCGGATGGTTGCCACTTCCCACGCAGCGATTAACAGGAGAAAAACAAAGAGGCTAAGACAAAATTTTTTCAGCATGAACTGTTCGTTTGAAATTGGATCGATTATAGTTTACAATCACTTTTCTGAAACATCAACCATAGATCGAGCTATGAGAGAAAAAATGCGCATTGAAAAAGATAGTATGGGCGAAATTGAAGTGCCCACCTCCGTCTACTGGGGCGCGCAGACGGCACGCTCGCTTATCCATTTTAACATTGGCCACCAGCTGATGCCACAAGCAGTTGTCCGCGCCTACGGTTTTTTGAAGTGGGCAGCAGCATACGTCAATGGCGAACTAAAGCGGTTAGATCAAAAAAACATGCAACTTATCGTCCAAGCTGCCCAAGAGGTAGCAGAAGGAAAGCTTGCGGCTCATTTCCCTCTGCGAGTATGGCAGACTGGTAGTGGCACCCAAACCAACATGAATGTTAACGAGGTGATTGCCAACCGCGCCATTGAGCTTGCAGGTGGGCAGCTGGGTAGCAAGGAGCCGATTCATCCAAATGACCACGTCAACCTTTCGCAATCTTCCAATGATAGCTTTCCCACAGCGATGCATATTGCCGCCTCACAGCAGCTAGCAGAGCTATTGCCAGTGGTACAGAAGCTAAAAGAGGCATTGCAACAAAAAAGCACAGAGTTTGCCAATATTGTCAAAATTGGCCGCACCCACTTAATGGATGCGACTCCCTTAACGTTGGGGCAGGAATTTTCGGGCTATGTTCATCAACTAGAGCAAGCGATCGAGCGCATCGAGCAAACGCAAGGGCGCCTGCTCGAGCTAGCTATTGGGGGGACTGCTGTGGGCACGGGGCTCAATGCCCCCAAAGAGTTTGGTCAAAAGGTTGCCTCTAAGCTTTCGGAGCTTGTGGGGCTCAAGTTTAGCTCGGCCCCCAACAAATTCGCTGCTCTTGCATGCCACGATCCCCTTGTCTTTGCCCATGGTGCGCTCAAAACACTCGCTGTGAGCTTGTCAAAGATTGCGACTGACCTGAGTTGGTTGGGATCGGGACCCCGTTGTGGTCTGGGGGAGCTCCATTTTCCCGAAAATGAGCCGGGCTCATCGATTATGCCGGGTAAGGTCAATCCCACTCAAGCAGAGGCTCTATTAATGGTCTGTGCCCAGGTGATGGGCCATGATGTGGCAGTTTCGGTGGCAGGCTCGCGCGGTAATTTTGAGCTCAATGTCTTTAAGCCCCTTATCATCTCCAACTTTTTGGATTCAGCCGAATTATTGATGGATAGCTGCCGCTCCTTTACAGACTATTTTGTGGAGGGGCTTACAGCCAACGAGCAGCAGATCGAATCACACCTCAATCGCTCCTTGATGCTGGTAACAGCCTTGGCGCCCAAAATCGGCTATGACCAGGCAGCCAAAGTGGCCAAAAAGGCCCACCTTGACCATTTAACCCTCAAAGAGGCCGCACTAGCCCTAAACTGCCTCTCTGCAGAGGAGTTTGATGCATTGGTTGTCCCTAAAAATATGATTTAATATCATCTTAATGTCTACTTAATGCTTTTCTGTTATACTATATCTATAATTGTAAGTAATTTAGGGGTTTTATCATGTCAGGTGTCCTGCCGCAAGTAAATCGCGAATATGGAGGTGGCGTACGGAGCTATCTTACGGTATATGGCGATACAGGCGCAAATTCTACATTATGGTCGCGCAAATGTATTCCATTTGGCGTTGGAGTGATTGCAGCGTTGGGGGTCGTTCTCGCAACGACTGGACTTTTATCAAATGATGTTTCTAAACATGTTTTTTCTGACTCTACAGATGCAGCGATTGTAACCTTACTGGGCTCTCTGGGTGTATTAGTGATTTGTGGGCTCTTTCTACAAAAATCAGATGTGCTAAAACGAAGTGAAGAGATCTACGCTCAAAAGCAAGCAGCTGCAGAGCAAGCAAAATCAATCGAAGACAATCCCATCCCGCTCTAACCTGAACTAACGCATAGCGCGTTTAAAGGCTTCGACGCGCAAGAGCTCCTTGGCGCACTCTAGCGCTTGGGTGATGTGGCTAAAGATATGATCCTCTCCAATCAGTGTATCTAAATGGTAGCGATGCAAATCCTTGAGTGGGTTTTTCTTTACGCCTGCTAACAACAAAATCGTCTTTTGGCGCCTACACTCATTATAAAATTCTTCGAGCGCATGCATGCCAGAGGCATCAATGGTTGGTACGCGGCGCATGCGTAAAATGAAGATGGGAGGGGGGCGCTCCAGCTCATTGAGCAGGTTTTTGAGGCGGTCGGCTACTCCAAAAAAGAAGGGGCCATTGATCTCATAGACCTCAACACCTGCGGGGATATCTTGCTTGCTAATTGCATCGGGATCGACGACCTCGGCTCCATTGCCATTTCCACTTTCAAAGTATTGCACCACCGAGACTACATCTGATAGGTCGCTCATCTGCTTCATAAATAAGAAGGCGGCCAAAATCATTCCAATTTGTACAGCCGAGGTGATGTCGACAAAGAGGGTTAAAAAAAAGACGGTTAAAAGGACTAAGACATCTTTTTTGGGGGCTGTAAAGAGGTGCAGGAAGTGGTGGATCTCACTCATATTCCAGGCAATCATAAACAAGACAGCAGCCAGGGCGCAAAGGGGCAATTGCGCAGCTAAGGGGCCTAGCAAAAACAAAATAGAAAAGACACAGACGGCGTGTAACATGCCGGCCACGGGAGTGGAGGCGCCCGCTTTTACATTGGCTGCTGTGCGAGAAAGCGACCCGGTAGCGGGGATGCCTCCAAAAAGAGCCGCGCCAATGTTGGCGCATCCTTGCGCCACAAGCTCGCAATTGGAGCGGTGGCGCCAGCCAGTCATACCCTCTGCCACTACAGCTGCCAAAAGTGACTCGATTCCAGCAAGTAGGGCAATGGTTAGGGCATCGGGAATCAGTTCGAGCATCACCGAAAAGTGAAAGGCTGGAAGCGAGGGAGAGGGGAGTGAGCGAGGCAGAGCCCCATAACGACTCCCAATGGTGTCGATATTTAGGCGAAAGGCCCACGTAACCACCCCCGCTGCCGCAAGGGCAATGAGAACCCCAGGCCAATGGGGACGCTTGCGTCGCAAGTAAATAATGAGCCCCAGGGTGGCAGAGCCAATCAGAATAGAGAAGGGGTTGATCGAACCCAGGTGATTCCAGTAGGCTTGCCACCTTCCTAAAAAATCAATGGGAAACTCGCCCAGCTGCAACCCCAAAAAATCTTTCAGTTGCGAGGTAAAAATAATGACGGCGATGCCCGTAGTTAACCCAGTAACCACAGGATAGGGGATATACTTGATGTAGGTGCCTAATCCCGTGAGACCAAAAATAATTAAAATGAAGCCAGCCATGATGGTGGCAAGCAGCATGCCCTCAAAGCCATGCATTGACATGATGCCATACATTACAACAATGAGCGTGCTTGTCGGGCCTCCGATTTGCACACGGCTGCCTCCCAACAAAGAGATTAAAAAGCCGGCAACAATAGCAGTAAAGAGGGCACGCTCTGGGGGAATGTTGGCACCAATGGCGACAGCAAGCGCAATTGGAAAGGCAATCACGCCCACAGAGACGCCGGCAATAAAGTCTTTTTTAAAGCGCGCGCCGCTATACCCATCTTGCATGCAGAGAATGGATTGGGGGATAAAGCTTTTAAAGCGAGATGCTAACGTCTTTGATTTTTGTTGTGCCATCACAATTTCTCAATTCTCAATACCTCTTTATTTTCTCCTATTTTCACCGAGTATGTCAATAGAATCTAAATGATTCATTCGGAATTTGCTTTTCATACACCAGCATGCTAAGATTTTGTCCACTTCTTTTAAAATCGGTAAATGAGTTAAATATACAGAATATGTTTCAGATTGAATTAATTATCTTTTTTTTACTTGGCTACATCGCCATTATTTTTGAGAAATCTCTCCATGTCAATAAGGCCGCAGTGGCTCTGGTTATGGCCGTTGTTTGTTGGCTTGTCTACTTTGCAGGCCAGGGACATGCAGAGATTTCACCCCATCTTATGTCCGAGCAGATCTCAGATGTGGCCCAAATTATCTTTTTTCTTTTGGGTGCCATGGTCATCGTCGAGCTTATCGACTCACACCACGGCTTTAAGATTATCACAGAGATTCTCTATAGCTCCTCCAAACGGCGGATGCTCTGGTTTCTGATCATCGTCTCCTTTTTTATGTCAGCTGCCCTTGACAACCTTACCTCGATGATTGTGATGGCCTCTTTACTTCGCAAAATGGTGAAAAAGAAACATGACCGCTGGTTTTTTGGATCGATTGTGGTGATTGCCGTCAATGCTGGGGGCGCGTGGACGCCTATTGGGGATGTGACTACCACCATGCTCTGGATCAACGAAAAGATCACAACTTTTTCTATCATCAAGGCCCTCTTTGTTCCAAGTGTGGTGAGTGTTTTGGTCTCTGGGCTCATTGCAACCTTTATGTTAAAGGGAGAGAGCGAAGAGATCGAGCCCTCTTTAAAGTTTATGCCTATGGAACCGGGAGCCAAGCGCGTTCTTATTATGGGCGTTGCCTCTCTTGTGATGATTCCTATCTGGAAAATTACCCTGGGATTGCCTCCTTTTATGGGTGCCCTAATCGGCTTGGGACTACTTTGGCTAGTAACTGATATGATCCACTTTAGATATGGGGAGCAGAGGTGGCACTTGCGTGTGGTCCATATTTTAACCAAGATTGACACCTCAGGGATTCTATTTTTCCTAGGAATTCTTTTGGCAATCAATGCCTTGGCAACAGCTGGAATTTTGCAAAATTTTGCAGAGATGCTGCAAACCTACATTCCCAACCAAAATTATGTCGCGATTTTGATCGGGCTCTTTTCAAGTGTTGTGGATAATGTGCCACTTGTGGCTGCAACCATGGGCATGTATGACATGACCACTTACCCTCAAAATTCGCCACTTTGGCAGTTAATTGCTTATGCAGCAGGTACAGGTGGAAGTATCTTGCTTATTGGATCTGCGGCAGGGGTCGCCTTTATGGGGATCGAGAAGGTTGATTTCGTCTGGTATTTTAAACATATCTCATGGATTGCCTTAATTGGTTACTTTGCAGGAATTGCTACCTATATGCTCTTTAACCCTGTACTTTTTTAGTATGCGCATCTTTTTGTACTATTCGCTGGGCTTTTGCCCAGCTATTTTCTTTTTTTTGCGCTTTATGGTGCAGTGGATTGGTAGCGAAAAGCGCAAAAAAAGCCACGTAACCCCTCTTTTTTGGAGCCTCTCTTTTACAGGCAATCTTCTGCTTGCCCTCCACTACTTTATTCAGTGCCAGTTTCCCTTCTTGCTGATTCAGGTGGTCAATGGGTTTATCGCGTGGCGAAACTTAAATCTTTTGGGCAAAAAACCTCTCCCTTTGCGTCAGGTGCTCGTGCGTTTGGCTCTGCTGCTTGCGGCTGTTTTGCTTCTTTTTAGTATGCAACCCGGTGGATGGATGCAGCTGCCTCTGAGAGATATTCAAGTAGTTTTGGGTTGGCACCTGTTGGGGATAGTGGGAGCTCTTTTATTTGGTGTGCGCTTTTGGATCCAATGGTGGCAGGCAGAGCGTCGGCAAAAAAGCGAGCTTTCACGTCAATTTTGGATTTTAAGCATTGTGGGAAGCTCCTTGGCCCTGATCTACTTTGCACGTATCATGGATTGGGTCAGCATGCTCAACTACTCGTTTGGACTCATTCCCTACGTGCGCAATTTAGTCTTGATTAATCGTCAAAGTAGGCGTACTTAAAATCTAGATCACACAATTTGGATAAGTAGACTCCCTTCACATAGCTCTTTTTCAGGTAACAGGCCGTGGAGTGATAGAGGGGAGCGATGGGCATCTGCTCCATTAAAATGGTCTCGGCCTCGTTTAACAGCAGGGTGCGTCTTGTTGGATCTGGACAACGCTTGGCTTCCTCTAAAAGCCTTGCAAAGCTTTTGTTATGCCAGTGGGTGTCGTTGCCCCCGCCGGAAGGTGCATCATTTGTTTGCTTGTAAATCTCGAGCAGGGCAAGGGGATCTGAAAGGTCGCTTACCCAGCCTCTGCCACCTACTTGGTAATCACGCTGATTGAGTTTTTGCACAAAGGTATTCCATTCGTAACTTTGCAGGGCTACTTTGATGCCAAAGGCTTCATTCCACTGCTGCTGCACTGCCTGCGCCATCTTATGATGCTTTTCACTGCGGCTAAAGATTAAGGTGACGGGGGGAAAACTCTCTTGGTTCCAACCCTCTTCAGTACACGCCTGCTCAAAGAGCGCTTTTGCCTCTGCTAGTCCTTTTGCATTGGGTAGGTCTTGATGGTTGGCAACGACACAGGGTGGGATAAGTGCTTGGGCGGCGATTTGGTGTGCCTGCAAAATATTGTCGATCAGGATTTTTCGATCAATGGCGTAGGCAAAAGCTTGTCGAATTTTTTGTGAATGAAAGGGGGCAACTTTTGTATTAAACTTGTAGCAGTAGGTGCCTGCGATGGGGAGCACAAAGAGCTCGGTATTGGCTCTTTGTTGTAGTTCTGGCAACGCTTCGGGAGGAATGCTTGAATTGGGAGAGCCTGCCCAATCCAGTTCTCCATTTTCGTACATATTGAGTTCTGTGTGTTCATCCTCTATAAAAGAGAGGGTAATCTGGTCGAGTTGCACAACTTCGCTTTCCCAATAGAGGGGGTTTTTTTGCACGACAACATCGGCTCCCTTTCTCCACTGAATAAGGTTAAAGGGGCCACTGCAGACAAAACTTTTTCCATCACAATTGGCCCACTCGGGATTGTTTTCATCTGTCTGGCGGTTCACCGGATAGCAGAGGGGAAAGGCCGTTAGTTCTAAAAAGTAATTGGAGGGGTGCTCAAGCTCTACCACCAGTAGATCATCTGCCAACGCGCGGACACCCACTCCACTGGTGGGCACGGCTCCCATTTTGGCCAGGGCGCCATTTTTTAGAATAAAGAGCTGATGGGCATACTGAGCGGGAAAGTTCGGATCTAGGATACTTTTCCAAGAATATTCAAAATCGTGTGCTGTGATTGGTTCTCCATTGGACCAAAGGCTCTTTTTAAGATGGAAGCTATAGCATTTTTTGTCCTCGGAGACCTCAATTTTAAGAGCCAGGGAGGGGGTAGCGCCTTGCTCTGTCATGCGACAGAGGCCATCGAAGAGTATCTTTGCAGTTGTCACTGAGGGAATATCAGAGATGAGCCGCGGGTCTAGTGAGGTCGGTTCGCTATGGGAGTTCATCCGAAAGTTAGAAACTTTTTTGTCTCCAGAGGACTCTTTTTTGCTTTGGCAGCTGCTGAGCAGGGCTGTGAGGCAGACAAGGAGGTAGATGAGTGGTTTTTTCATAGTTAAAATGGGGGTTGAAATCCAAGATTGTCACCTACAATAACCAGATAGCCAAAAAGATTCTACCCTTTACGCGCCTAACCATGATTCGTCTGTCACAACTCCCACCTTCGTGCCCGTGCTCAATTCCCCCTCTGGTAAACGCTTAATAACTATTATATTAATTAGATATTAAACTTTAGTTAATATAATCTTTATTTTAAGTGTGTATAATAGGTTTAAAGTTTAATAAAGGAGTCTATTATGTCAAGTGTATCAAGAGGAGATCGGATTACAGATGTTACAGTCGTAATATCTGAGGGGCTAGATAAAAAAGAGGCTACTCAATCTCTGTTAGAGCAGATGTGTGCTGCCAAGAGGGGGTACAAAGGGGCTCGCAATCTTTTAGGCTTAGCTGCTGTGATCACGCTCATTGGTGCCGGATCTATTGCCTTTGGGAAGTTCTTTAATCAAGAGATGCCGATGGGGGTAGGGGGGGTATTGATTGGGCCTGGTTTAATAGGTGGAATCTTTGCTGCCAGAAACTTTTTCAAGGCGCGTAAACAGGAGAAACGGTTTGAACTGCTTAAAAAACCAGAGTATAGTCAGAAGTTGTTTCAACAGTATAAAGCAGAACTTCAAACAAAACAGTATTTAGTAACACTCCAGCAGGGTGCCCAAGATCACTCTCCATCAGCGTGGGAGTATACTGTTGTATATAAGGATGACCAGGGAAATATAAAGAATACTAGTGATATAGCAGGGCTAGAAGCTCTGATTGAGCAGGGGTACACTCGATTTGAACCTTCTACGTCTGAGAAATCAGCTGAGGCTACTCAATTAGACACTTTATCTACAGAGATTGGCTATGATTCTCAATACGACTTACAATAAGCACTACCACCGCTCTTGACTTTAATTAATAAATCCTTGAAACTTTTTTAATTCTATCACCACATCTCTAGGAATTTCTCCGATGTCTAGAATTAAAAAAGTTTTTTTTCTCACCCTTTCACTTTTGCTCTGCACTTCTGTTTTTGCCAATGATTTGAAGCGCCATATGAATGCAGATCTCGACTTCATAAAAGAGATTTTCGAGATTAAATATGCCCCCCTTGAGTGGAAAAAAAGTTATGCCAACTGGGATTTGGATGAGCAAATCGAGCTTGCAAAAGCCAAGGTTGCTAGCTTAGACAATCCCACAGCTAAGGATTTTCGCCCCATCTTGACCCATTTTTTCAATTCGACAGGTGACTACCATGTCAAACCCTTCTTTTATTCGACAGAAGAGGCGCAGTTACCCTTTACCGTGCAGTGCGCTGAAGGACGCTATTTCTTTGCCCATATCGAACGCAACTTCTTTGGCTTTACCAAACACTCCTTTTCTGTGGGCGATGAGATTTTGGCATTTGATGGCAGAGCACCCGAAGAGGTTGTGCAAGAATTATTGCAGCAGCAGGGCTGTTGCAACACCCCCGAGACAGATAGGGAGCTTACAATCTTAAAGCTAACCCACCGGCAGGGAAAAGATGGGGATTTGGTGCCCCGTGGGCCTATTACGATTACAGTAAAAGAGCGCGATACAGGAGCCGTCATTGACCATACTTTTACCTGGCGCTATGCACGAGAGAAGGTCAAAGAGCCCAGACAAAAGAGCGCCCGTCTTTTAAAAATGGGCGGAGGGTTTGTTGGTAGTGATCACAAATCTTCAAAAAAGAAAAGTTTTTTTAATCATCTGATGCTCTCACCGCATTGGTTTTTGCAGGGGGATGCAAAAAAGTGTCAAAATCCACATCTACTTGGTGCCCGCAAGGGCTACCTGCCCGATCTTGGTCATCGCCTCTGGCAGACCTCTTTTAACCACAACTTTGATGCCTATATTTACCAAACGGATGGTGGAAAATTGGTTGGCTATATCCGCATTCCACACTATATGTGTGATGAAGAGGAAGCCCAGGAGTTTGAGCAGGTTATGCATATGTTTGATAAACATACAGATATGTTGGTGATTGATCAGATTAATAATTCAGGTGGGTCGGTCTTTTACCTCTATGCATTGGCCTCGATGTTAACAGATCGTTACATGCATACTCCCCAACATCATATTGCCTTAACCCAGGAGGAGGTCATGATTGCGCAGGACACCTTGGAGAATCTCGATGATGTGGTTGATGATCACTCGGCACAGCAGCTTTTGGGTGAATCTCTTGGAGGCTATGCGATTGATTATGAATTTGCACAAAAGATGCGTCAATTTTGTAATTTTATCCTCAAAGAGTGGCAAAGTGGTCACTATTTAACCAAGCCGATCTTTTTCTTTGGTGTAGATGATATCAAACCCCATCCACGTGTTCAGTACACAAAACCAATTTTACTGTTGATCAATAGCTTGGACTTTTCTGGGGGCGACTTTTTTCCTGCTATTTTACAGGACAATGGCCGCGCCATGGTGATGGGCACTCGTACTGCGGGAGCAGGTGGGATTATGTTAGACACTGAGTTTTATAATCGTGTGGGGTTAGCTAATTTTATTTTGACCGGCTCCTTGGCAATGCGCTCCAATAATCACCCCATTGAGAATTTGGGTGTGGTTCCTGATATTCAGTATGATCTGACCTGTGATGATTTAAGGTACAATTACCGAGATTACAAGAAAAAAATCTTATCAACCGTTGATGAAATTCTCTTACAGGAGTAAACTGCCCAGTATGAAATTACTTCTTTCCAAGCCGCGTGGCTTTTGCGCAGGTGTTGTGCGCGCTATAGAAATTGTAGAGGTTGCTCTGAAAAGATGGGGAGCGCCTATTTATGTGAAACATGAGATTGTACACAATCGCCATGTTGTCGAAGAGCTACGGCGCAAGGGTGCCATTTTTATTGAGGATATCGAGAGTGTGCCAAGAGGCGCCCGCTTGATCTACTCGGCGCATGGGGTCTCTCCAGCAGTACGGCAGGCAGCCAAGGAGCGCGATCTAATCGAAATAGATGCTACCTGTGGCCTTGTCACCAAGGTGCATTCGGCAGCCAAGCGCCATGCAACCAAAGGCTACCATATTATATTGATTGGCCACCGCACCCACGTCGAAACCATTGGCACGGCAGGGGAGGCGCCCGAAAAAACATCGGTAGTAGAAAATGTTGAGGATGTAAAAAATCTCCCTTTTGACACATCCGAAAAGCTCTTTTATTTAACGCAAACTACTTTAAGTTTGGATGATGTCTCAGAAATTAGAGAGGCGCTTTTAGAAAAATATCCAGAGATTGAAACACTACCTAGCTCCTCTATTTGCTATGCGACGACCAACCGTCAGATGGCACTACGAGAGATTACTGAAGTGTGTGATCTGATTTTGGTGGTAGGGGATCCCACAAGTTCCAATTCCAATCGCCTCAAGGAAGTGGCTACTAAAAGAAGTGTGGCCTCTTATTTGATCAATGGCCCAGAGGAGATCATGGCTTCGTGGGCCGATGGTGTGAAGACGATAGGACTTACGGCGGGGGCCTCTACACCTGAGAACATTGTCAAGCTTTGCATCGATCGTTTGGTGGCCTTGGGTGTTAAAGAGGTCGAGGATGTGGTCTTTACCACAGAAGATGTCGTCTTCCAACTCCCTAAAAAGCTTCTATAGTGGTGACTTGCGATAGATCATTTGGCTAGGCTTTGCTCTATTCGTCCGATCTCTCGCTCGCTGTACCACATGTACTATCTTCGCTCAAGATCGAACAACTAGAACAAAACCACTAAAAGCGCTTCGCGTTAATTTCTTTTTCTCTGGAGTTATAGTCGTTTAAATTTACACTGAGAAAATTCAAGATAAATATTCACGACATAAGGAGCGTTCATTTAAACAACTATAAAATCTCTCTCTGTGTTCTCTGTGCGCTCGGTGGTTGCTTTATTTGAAAAGAAAAACCACCGAGCGCACAGAGAACACAGAGAGATTAAAAAGAGCTGTTACTAACCTGAAATTTAGATTGCTAGAGCACGCTGAATTATCCAATAGGTTTTTTCTCAATGTAAATT